>Ga0207992_1000001_pt1:0-285000 | contig 370513 bp, 363 predicted proteins | sample ETN02SmetaG_FD_185788 | JGI IMG/M metagenome (GOLD analysis project Ga0207992, IMG submission 185788) | Marine microbial and viral communities from oxygen minimum zone, Eastern Pacific Ocean - ETNP2014F10-02SV255 (SPAdes) (version 2) | ecosystem: Environmental > Aquatic > Marine >...
TGCTGTCCAATAGACATAAAAGCCCCAGAACCTAGACTCTTCTATTACCTAGAAAAGCCTTTGAACTGGGGTTTTACTTGTCGGGACGGAGAGATTTGAACTCTCGACCCCCTGCTCCCAAAGCAGGTGCGCTACCGAGCTGCGCCACGTCCCGTTGTTCTCATAGTATCCGCTGTGAAACTAACTAAGACACTAGAGAGTGTAAGCCTAAGCGTTTATTCCAGGGCCTTCTGGACTTTACCTTCAGCTTCTTCATCCTCTACTTCTAAAGCGAAACTCAATTCGGAAACAAGAACGTTCATGGCTTTGTTATACAGACTTTTCTCACCTGCGGATAAACCTTTATCACGGTCTCGCAACGCAAGATTCCTAACAACTTCAGCGACTTGATACACGTCACCTGATTTCAGTTTCTCCTGATGGTTCTTAAACCTTCGACTCCAGTTAGATGGTTCACGAACATCCCGTCGTTTTAGCACGTCAAAAAGGTCTTCAACATCTTCACCACTGATAGGCCACCGCATGCCGACTTCTTCAACTTTTTCAACAGGAACGGAAACTGTCATATCATCCATAACCATTCGAAGTATCAGATACTCTTTTCGTGATCCAAAAATAGTTTTTACTTTTTTTTCTTCTACGATCGCAGCACCATGATGCGGGTATACGACTCGGTCGCCAGCTTTGAACATCAACTCTCTCCAATGAATAGAATCGTTCTCTAAGGATGCCACTTCTAGACCAAGAACACACATCAATAAAAGATTAAATACACACTTTTCACAGAATCTTCCTATGCCTACATGCCAAGAGAGCATTAATCTGGATTTATGACAAGTAAAGAATGGGTAGCTGGTGTTGACGGTGCCCAAAAGGGTTGGGTCGTTGCGTTCATGCCCGTGAGGAAAAGCAAAGGAGCTTACCTTAAACGATACGAAACCTTTGACCAAGTTAAGGAAGCAACGCAGGAAAAGAATTGCCTAACTATCGGTGTTGACATGCCTATCGGATTACTAGAGAAACCAAATCAAGGAATAGATAGCGAAATCCGCGAACGATTAGGGGAAAGAAGATCTTCGCTTTTTCCGACTCCTTCAACGGCTGTACTGAAAGCAAAAACCTACGAACAAGCATTACAACTCAACAAAGAAGCGGTTGGAAAGGGCATTTCCATTCAAGCATGGAACCTCTTACCCCAAATCAGACAAGTACGAGAATCAATAGACCCCGAAGATACTAACCGATTCTTTGAATGCCATCCTGAAACATCTTTCTGCGAATTAGCGAAACACCCATTGTCTTCAAAGAAAACACCAGAAGGCAGCGAACAAAGAATCAATCTCCTTCAGACAGTAATTCCCGATATAGCTACCATCGTGCAGGCGTTACCTATGAAATGCAGGATAGATGACGCCCTTGATGCGTTCGCAGCAGCCTGGTCAGCGAAACGCTACGCGCAAAACAAAGCTATTATCGTCGGCGGGCACGACTACGATAACGATGGTTACCCAATACGAGTCATTATCTGATGAGCTAAGGGAGGCTCCATGCAAGGAAGATTAGAGAACAAGGTCTGCTACGTTACCGGAGCGGCATCTGGAATCGGTTTAGCGTGCGCTCAACGCTTCACAAATGAATCAGCGACCGTCATCGGGTCTGACCTACACCCCAACCCTGACTGGAACAACTTGATCAACGGCGAAAACGCTTTTTTCGAATTAGACGTACGAGACGAAAAAGCACAACAGTCCGTTACATCGGAAATCATTGACCGTTTCGGGCGAATAGACACAATCGTTACTTCCGCTGGCGTAGCCGGAGGAGGGCCAGTCCATTCCATTGATTTAGAGAATTGGCAACACGTCCAGGACGTAAACCTGACCGGAACCATGCTCAGCATCAAAGCAGTGCTGCCAACGATGATGGAACAACGCTCCGGAAGCATCGTCACAATCGCGAGCATAGAAGGGATTGAAGGATGTGAAGGAGGCTCAACGTACAACGCGTCAAAAGGCGGTGTGATCCTCCTCACGAAAAACCTCGCAAACGATTACGGACGCCTCGGCATACGAGCAAACGCGATCTGCCCAGGTTTCATCAAAACACCCATGTTTGAAGCGACTGTCACATTGATGGGGGAACGGGCAGAGAAGATCAAAGAACAACATAAGCTCGGACGGTGGGGAGAAGCCGACGAGATCGCCGGAGCCGCTTTCTTCCTCGCAAGTGACGACTCATCATTTATCACAGGAGTAGCGTTACCAGTCGACGGCGGGTACACGGCCGGTCACTGGTATGGGCTGACAACTCTTATGGGACTTGAATAACGATCAAAAACTTTCACTCAAAAATGACTTCAAACATAGATGGCCAAAGCTTTCCAGTGATTAGAAACGTCTCCGACTCTTCAATGTAAGCAATCCCGTTCAAAACATCCGCGAATTCTGCTTCCTCAGCAGTCAGAAGTCCCGAACCATCAATAACCGCTCCCACATTTCCGCTCGAACGATCAATCATCAAAATATCGTTCGTTCTCCACACATTCGCGTAAATATCATCTCCGACACATTCCAATTCATTGATCGCTTGAACAGGAACCCCATTCCTCATGACAGGTATTTCATCAACGACAAGGAAAGAATCCGGATCGCGGACAGTAAGCCGACTCGAACCATCAGACATATAAAGCAACTCGCCGTCAAAACATAACCCCCAACCTTCACCCTCATAATCAAAAACGTTAATTACTGCAAAGGTTTCAATATCAATCACGTAGGCAACACCATTTATCCACGTCAGTTGAATCAACGTATCCTCAAGAACTGTTAGACCTTCCCCAAAAAACTCGTCCCCTAGCGGCAACCATTGAATGACTTCCCCGTTGCTGGGGTCAATCTCGCTCACCCCAGATTCCCCATAAAGGCCTCTACTTTCAAAAAGCCTGTCTCCAGAGAACTCAAACCCTTGGCTGAAAGCATCTTTGCTATGAGAACGCTTCTCAATTATTCGAATAGATAGATTCTCGATTTCAACTGGTGTTGGCGTGACTGAAATGTCTTCTTTCATTTCTTCAGGCACCGGAGCGGTTTCATTCTGGGTCGACTCTGTTACTTCAACTGGTTCTGTCTTTACGACAGGTGCAACAACTTCATCATCTGAAGCTCCTGCACATCCCATCATGGCAAAGACCAGAGACGCTCCTAATATGTAAAACCCTATGCGTGCAACCACGGACGCCACTCCAAATCAGTTACTTTCAGAACTTCCAGCAAGTTGCTCTATTTCCTCTGGTGAATACCCCAAGCTTTGAAGAACATTCACGGTATTCGCACCCAATTCAGGAGCTGTACCGGTGGGCTTCCACGGGGTCCCACCGAAATCACATGGTGTCGCAACCATTCGTGTAGAGCTAACTTCGTCAGGAACATCAACAAATAAGCCAGCGTCAATGCTTTGCTGGTCAGCGAGCACGTCATCAACTGTGTTAACTGGAGCCCAGAAAAAATCAGGTTCCCCATCAAAGACAACTTCCCATTCAGCGAGTGTCTTTTCATTAAAGGCTTCATCAAGAAGAGAAATTAGTTCAGTAGCATTTTGCGCCCGTGACCTTGGATCAGCGAAACGTTCATCTTCCATCCACTCAGGATGACCGACAACTCTACACAGTGGCGGCCAATGACGGGTCCCTTCCAAACCAACTATCCAAAATCGTTTCCCATCTCCGGCGACATAATTATTTATCGCTACGTTACCCATCGACTCTCTTGTACCAACCGCCAAAGTCATCCCCCAAAGCAACGCAATGTTCATGTCAAACCCAATGGTGTAAGCACCCTGCCGGTAAAGAGAAGTAGACACGAACTGGCCTTTGCCAGTTTTTTCCCGAGAGTAAAGCGCAGCTGAAATCGCGGCAGCCGCAGAAACCCCAGTGTTATGGTCACCCATTCCTCCACGCTGGAACGGCGGATTTCCACCTTCAGGTGTTAACAGGCTCGCTATCCCTGATCGCGCCCAAAAGGCAGCGACATCATATGCTGGCCGGTCCGCATCCTCCCCTTGGTTGCCATACCCAGTAATACTGCAATACACAAGTCGATTATTTCTTTTCAAGAGAGTTTCATGATCCAATCCAAGCCGTGACAACGCTCCGGTCCTGAGATTTGTAACAAAAACATCGGCCGTGTCAATTAATCTGAGCGCCGCTTCAGCACCCTCTGAGCTTCCTAAATCTAAAACAACGGATTGCTTGCCCCGGTTATCCAATTCAAATGGGGGATTGTTGGGCATGTCTCCGCCAAGCATTCTCTGGAACGACCTAGCGGGATCACCACTTGGTGGTTCTATCTTGATAACTTCAGCACCCCAATCAGCGAGAATCCCCGCAGCTGCGGGTCCGGCCACCCACACTCCGAGTTCCACTACTCGTATACCTTCCATGGGTCCAGACATCTTTAGCCTCCTAAACATGATGTGCCCATAGCTTACGCTCTACCACATCCATTGGTTATACCTTCACCGTAGAACATGTGCGCCTCAAGGAAAACTAAGAGATGTCGGCCACCTTCGTTTCTCACTGTTTCTCTGCTACAACAGAACCATGAAAGACCACTATGAATACCCTTATCCGTCGCCAGAACTTGAATCCCAATACCCATTCAGCGTCTATGAACATGAACGCCTCACCGAGGAAGCGATGCTGGACAGAGCCAAAGCCTTTTATGCCGAAATGAACGCTAGAAGAAGCGTACGCATGTTCAGTTCTGACCCGGTTCCACAGGAACTCATTGAACTTGCTGTCAAGACAGCATCAACAGCACCTTCAGGAGCACACAAACAGCCATGGACTTTCGTCGCCACCCAAAACCCTGAAATAAAACGGGAAATACGGGTAGCGGCGGAACAAGAAGAGAAAATAAACTATCTAGAAAACAGGATGAACGAAGAATGGCAAGAAGCTCTAGCTCCACTAGGAACAGATCATCATAAAGAATTTCTTGAAGTAGCTCCCTGGATAGTTGTTCTATTCGAACAGCGTTATGAGACTCGAACCGACGGAACAACACACAAAAATTATTATGTGAAAGAAAGCGTCGGCACAGCGGCAGGGTTGTTCATAACGTCCCTGCACCGTATGGGATTAGCAACATTGACGCACACCCCCACCCCAATGAAATTCTTGAACAAAATCCTCAACCGGCCTGAGAATGAACGACCGTTTATCCTTTTCCCAGTCGGATATCCACTAGATGGAGTTAAAGTACCTGATCTGAAACGCAAAGATCTAAATGAAATCTTCACAACTGTTTTAGAAGCCTGACCTGTCTACAGGTAAAGTAGGAAACGCCACGAAAGGAGCGGGTTTTGTCTTACGATCTCATAATCACCGGAGGGAAAGTTGTTGATGGCACCGGCGCTGCCCCATTTAACGCAGATATAGCTATTAGCGATGGCGTTATTGTAAACATTGGACAAGACCTCGGAGAAGAATCCACAAAAACCATTGAAGCAGACGGCAAGATCGTCACACCAGGATTCGTGGACATCCACACCCATTATGACGGGCAAGCCACATGGGACGGTTTATTGGAACCATCCTCAGGCCATGGTGTAACAACAGTTGTTATGGGAAACTGCGGTGTAGGGTTCGCTCCGGTAAAACCCGGCCAAGAAGAATGGCTTATCCAACTCATGGAAGGAGTTGAAGACATCCCAGGCACCGCCCTATCTGAAGGGATGGAATGGGGTTGGGAATCATTCCCTGAATACTTAGACACACTTGAAGAAAAAAACTTTTCTATGGATATCGGCTCACAAGTAGCCCATGGTGCTATTCGTTCTTACGTGATGGGTGACCGAGGGTCAGATAATGAACCAGCAACCCCACAAGACATCGCTGAAATGAAAACACTCGTTCAAGAAGCAATCGAAGCAGGAGCTTTAGGGGTATCCACGTCACGAGTTTTGGGACACCGAGCCATGAACGGAGAACCAGTCCCCGGAACGTTCGCAGCTGAAGATGAACTTTACGGATTAGGGGAAGCATTACGAGATGCTGGATCAGGCGTATTCGAACTCGCTCCCGCAGGCGCAGACGGTCAAGACCTTGGTAAAGCCCCATCTGAAATGAAATGGATGAGAGAACTCTCAGCAACTATTGAACGACCAATCACATTTGCTCTTTTGCAGAACGAAACCGAACCACGCTTGTGGGAACAATTCCTTGAAGCATCACTTGAAGCATCGGAACAAGGAAGTCAGTGTTTCCCTCAAGTTGCTGGCCGTCCCTTCGGACTTCTTATCGGCCTTCAAACACACCACGCTTTTGCGAAACGCCCAACTTTCATTGAAATAGCAGAATTGCCCCATTCCGAACTGGTCACCCGCTTAAAACAAAAATCAGTTAAGAACGCGATCCTGAACGAATCAGATGAACCCGCTAACCCCTCCATCCTCTTTGATGGGATGACCAGAATGGTTCAATCTATGCTGCATCGACTGTACCCGCTAGGTGAAATTCCAGACTACGAACCCGAACCAAGCAAAAGCTTTGTCGAGATAGCGAAATCGGTAAACGCCTCTCCAGAAGAAGTCCTCTACGACTACATGCTAGAAAATGAAGGCCACGCAATGGGAATGATGCCAATCTTTAATTACGTAGATGGGAACCATGACGTCATTAGAGAAATGTTGCTTCATCCCCAAGCTGTTTCAGGACTATCAGACGGAGGCGCCCACTGCGGAATGATATGCGACGCATCCATTCCCACATTCATGCTCAGTCACTGGACACGCGACCGTTCAAGAGGTGAGAAATTACCTCTTGAATGGATCATAAAAAAACAAACACATGACACTGCTTCCCTATATGGGCTCAGTGACCGTGGAACACTCCAAATCGGAAAACGAGCTGACATTAACGTCATTGATTACCAAGCGTTGACATTGTATGGTCCCAAAATGGTTCGCGACCTACCAGCTGGAGGTAGACGCCTTCTACAAGAAGCATCAGGGTACGATTACACGATCGTCGCCGGTCAAATCACTCGCAACCATGGCAAAGACACGGGAGAGCGACCCGGTCGGTTGATTCGTGGTGCACGGTAAGCTTTTAACAATGAAAGCAAATGACCGCTTCCGAGAATCATCGGCAGTTTTTGACTTCAAACCAGAAATTCAGTTCTTTCCAGATGGTACGAGAACAGCTGTTGATGCTGCGAAAGCAGTTGGCTGCGAACTCGGCCAAATCGTTAAATCCCTTGTTTTCGTTTCAGATGAGGCCCCAGTCCTGATATTGGTCTCAGGAAGCAATAGGGTTAATGAAAACCAAGTAAAGAAACTCCTTAGCGCTAAAACTTTGGCAATAGCAACGCCAGAAATAGTGAAAACAGCGACTGGTTTCTCAATTGGAGGAACTCCACCCTTTGGTCACCCACAACAAATTCTCACCATTATGGACTCAGACCTCAACACCTATGACCAAGTATGGGCGGCGGCGGGAACACCCAATTCATGTTTTCCTATAAGCCCAAACAAACTTTGTGAAATCACAAATGCTACTGTGGCAGGGATTAGCGAAAGCCTCTAGATAGGCTTCAAAACCACCAGTTAGGAGAAGGTATGGGCATCTGTGAAGGTCAAGTAGTTATCGTAACCGGAGCCGGTCGGGGACTGGGTAGGTCTCATGCCATTGAACTAGCACGCCAAGGAGCCCGAGTTGTCGTAAATGATTTAGGAGTTGAACGAGACGGTAGCCAAGGTGGGGAAGGACCAGCGCAGGAAGTCGTAAATGAAATCAAAAACTTTGGAGGTGACGCAGTAGCCAACTCCGCTGATGTCGCCGATTGGACTGAATCACAACAGATGATATCTCAAGCCATTGACACATGGGGCCGTCTTGACGGACTGGTTTGCAACGCTGGTTTTTTGCGCGACAGAATGCTTGCAAGTATGAGCGAACAGGAATGGGATAGCGTCATACGCGTCCATCTAAAGGGGCATTTCGCTCCGGCACGGCACGCAATTGAACATTGGAGGAACCTAGCAAAGAGCGGAGAAGAAGTTACCGCCAGAATAGTCAATACCAGTTCCGGCGCTGGCCTGATGGGATCAGTCGGGCAAGGAAATTATGCTGCGGCGAAAGCAGCAATAGCTTTACTCACAATTCAACAAGCTAGCGAATGGGGTCGCTACGGGGTGAAAGTCAATGCTATTGCCCCAGATGCCAGAACAAGAATGACCGAAGGAATCTTCTACTCCTCAGATGATGTAAAAGCCGGAGAGTTTGACGAGAAATCACCAGATAACGTTTCCCCTCTCGTGACATGGCTTATAAGCCCAGAATGCGATGTTACCGGAAGGACATTTGAAGCGACTGGCGGGCAACTCAACGTTTGCGATGGATGGCAACACGGACCGGTAGTCACAGTAGGAGATAGAAAAATGGATGCGACCGAAGTGGGGGACCTCGTCCATGAAACTATTGAGAAAGCCCCAGACCCAGCTGACGTGTACGGGGCGAGTTAACACGACAGGGTGGCATGAACCAGAGGAACCAAGCCACAAAAGTTAACATTCCGGTAACACAATTTTGTCTTCTCCCCTCCTTGATGGTGTTAGTGTAATAACAACTTCAATACCGTTTGGAGAGAAAGCGAAACTATACAGATGAAATTAATCACAGCTGTTATCAAACCACACCAGGTAGAAGAGGTTAAAGAAGCCTTGTCACTTTTAGGTGTACAGGGAATGACAGTCACTGAAGCCCAAGGGTTTGGTAGACAAGGGGGACATACCGAAACATATCGGGGAACAGAATACAAAGTCGCCTTTACCCCAAAATCCCGTTTAGAGATCGTTGTCTCGGACGGAGATGCCGACAAAGCTGTTGATGCTGTTCTCGGAGCAGCTCGAACAGGAAAAATCGGAGATGGGAAAATCTGGGTTTCGAACGTCGACAGGTTAGTACGAATCAGAACCGGTGAAGAGGGCGGCGAAGCTCTCTAACTCCAAAAAATTCCTCCACCGTGTGTAACGTTCCTTAATTCGCGTAAGATTCTTACATATGTAGCTTTGCTAGCTAACGTAGATACATAGACATACCACGGAGCGGGAAAGTGTTATTACAAGAAACCCCAGATCAGCAAGCCTTTCGAAAAGAGGCACGAGAATATTTCGCTAATCTCATGACCGAAGAGATCAGGGATGCTCTGAGAGGAGCCCACGAAACATCACCAGTCCGGCGTGAACTTTTTAGAAAGATGGGCAGCGACGGGATGTTAGGTATCGGCTGGCCTAAAGAATACGGCGGGCAGGGCCGCCCCCCAACTGACCAATTCATTTTCTATGATGAATCAGTCCGAGCAAATGCGCCCATGCCTTTCGTGACACTTAATACCGTAGGCCCGACACTTATGGAGATGGGAAGCAAAGAACATAAAGATTTTTTCCTACCCAAAATACTCTCAGGAGAAATTACCTTCGCAATCGGTTATAGCGAAGCAAGCGCTGGAACCGACCTCCTTTCGCTAACTACAAGAGCGGATCAAGATGGGGAAGAATGGATAATCAACGGTCAGAAGATGTGGACTAGCGGAGCAAACGAAGCTGACTATGTATGGCTAGCATGCCGAACAGACCATGAAGCGAAAAAACACAAAGGGATATCAATAATAATTGTCCCCACCGACGACCCCGGATTCAGTTACACCCCGATCGTGACTGTTGGTCAAGCTACTACCACCGCCACCTACTATGACGAAGTGAGAGTCCCATACAGTAACCTCGTAGGAGACTTACATGGAGGCTGGGGTTTAATAGCAAGTCAACTAAACCATGAACGCGTCGGACTCGCCGCAGTCAGCGTCCTCTCATTCAGACTTTTTGATGACGTCGTTGAATGGGCGGCTGCCACCGGAACTGAAGACGGTGCATCCGTTATCGATCTCCCATGGGTGCAGATGGACTTGGCCAAATGCAAAGCAAAACTTGATGCCCTGAATCTCATGAACTGGAGAATGACAACCGCTGTTGAAGCAGGTACTTTGCAGCCATACCACGCTTCCACTGCGAAAGTCTATGGAACAGAAAGCGTCGCAGACGTATACCACATGCTTCTCGGAGTGGTCGGATCTACCGGACATTTACGCGGAGGAACACCCGGGGCGATATTACGAGGAGAATTAGAAACTGCAGGACGTTCCGCTCAGATCAACACGTTCGGTGGAGGAGTAAATGAAATCCAGCGCGAAATCGTTGCGTGGATGGGATTAGGAATGAGCCGCGGGAAACGATAACCAATGAACTTTGACTTTTCAGAAGAACAAACAGCTTTATCAGAGTTAAGTTCCCAAATTTTTGAAGGCTCATCTTCGTTTGATCGAGTCGAAGAAATCGAAAACACCGCAGAGAAATTAGACGCGAATCTCTGGGAAGAACTTTCCGCTGCCAATCTTCTAGGCATCGCTATTCCTGAAGATCAAGGAGGGCTAGGATTCGGTCTTTTCGAACTGTGCATATTGCTCGAAGAACATGGACGCTCCGTTGCTCCCATACCGTTACTCCCAACCTTGGCTATGGGAGCATTACCCATAGCTGAATTCGGATCTGAAGAACAGAAAGCCCTAATTCTGCCAAAGGTAATCGCTGGTGACTGTATTTTGACTGGGGCCTACCAAGAGTGGGGTAGCAACAACCCTCTACACACATCGTTGACAGCAGAATTTGTAGATGGGAAATGGTTGCTTAACGGTTCTAAACCAGCAGTGCCTTCAGCAAATAACGCAGATTATGTGATCGCAACCGCTCGCACAGGCGAAGAAGAAGCTTCGTTATTCCTGATTCCTCTGACATCGGAAGGCATCACCGTCACAGATAGTCCAACAACGAACCGTGAACTCCATGCACAATTGGACCTAGACCAAGCAGAGGCGGAACTTCTCGGCAATGTAGGGCAGGGAAATCATTCCATTATTTGGATCCTTGAACGAGTACACACGGCGATCGCAGCCGTCGCTGTTGGCTGCTGTGCAAAAGCAACAGAAATGATGGCTGAATATACGAGTGAACGTGAACAGTTCGGGCGTCCATTGTCCCATAATCAAGCAGTTACCCAACGGGCAGCGGATTGCTATATCGGAACCGATGCGATGAGGCTCGTTCTTTGGCAAGCTGCCTGGCGATTAGATGCTGGCTATCCGGCTGCTGAAGAAGTTCGTGCCGCGAAATGGTGGTCCGCTGAAATCGGACAAAAAGTCGTCCACGACGTTCAACACCTCCACGGAGGAATGGGTGCAGACGTGGATTACCCGGTTCACCGTTTTTTCCTCTGGGTGAAACAGTTAGAGAATATGCTGGGCGGTGGTTCAGCTCAACTGGCTGAACTCGGGAAACAAATAGCAGCCAAAGCTAAAGCCGCAGCTGGAATCTAACTACTTAAGCTGTATAGGCGAGTTCCAAACCAGGCCTTGGCCAATCAACTACTAGCAGGGAACCTAAAGCGGACTCTGTGATGTAAGCGAGGTTATTGCCTTCGCGGCTGAAGGCAACGTTGGTAATTAGGGGACCATCAATTTCTTGAAATTCATGGGAACCATCAGGTCGAGCGACCAGTATTCCATCCCGAAGAGCAGCAACAACGACAGTGCCGTCGGCTTCAACAGCCAAAGAATCAAGCGAAGCCAATGTGTTAGCGACGCAGACTCCTTTAGGGCTCTTCAGGACGCCGGGTTGTTCAACGTCATAAGCCCATAGTCTCCCTGTTGTTGTTTGGGCTACGTAAAGAGTTTTCCCATCGGGGGAGAGCCCGCACCCATTGGGATGGTCAAGATTATCAATCACTCGAGAGATTGAGGAACCATCTGGTTGAGCGTAGTAAACAGCTCCTTTATCTATTTCTCTGCGGCGCTGCTTACCTAGGTCAGTGAACCAGAAACCACCGGAATCATCAAAAACTATGTCGTTAGGACCACAAAGGTGATCGCCTTCAAAATCCTGATACACCGACGTTATCTCACCTGTTTCAATATTGACACGGTCTATTGAACCAGTGACATAAGTCGAAGCTTGATTCGCTCCTGTAACTGGATCAAGCGGCCAACGCATACCCTTTATTTCTGACCAAATAAACCCTCCGTTATTGCAGACATACATGTGCCCATCAGGCCCTAAAGCTGCCCCATTGGGTCCAGCTGAACTGATGTCATCCCATTCAGCTATCGTTTCAACCGAGCCATCTACATTCACGCGAGTCAAGCGGGGCCCAGCGATCTCAACGACTATGATGCTTCCATCATCCATTACCACCGGCCCTTCAGGAAATTCAAGCTGGTCTGTCAAAACTGTGTGCGCAATCGCCATAAGCGAAGACTAGTAGAGGTAACGCTCCTTGGCATTTTCTAAGCTGTAGACTCAAATCGTGTTTATCAAAATCAGCGCAGACGAAAACGTGGCCCGCATCCATGAAGCGGAAACCTTAACCGCATTTGAAATACGAACCACCGAATTAAACGCGTCAAATGCAGCGTCAATTATTGGTAACGGCGCATATGTAGGAGATGAAGAGCACGTTTGGGTGCCCATCAATTGGATTCTAAACAATGCTGTCGAACAGGCATCAGAGAAATGGAATACAGAGTTTAGGGACATGGTTGACTACGCCAAAACGAAAGGCTGGGTTAACGAAGAAGCAACGCATCTTCAGGCCCATATTGAAGTCGTCAGCTAGCCATCACGTGATTCATCTACCAAACTAGATGGTGTCGGAAGGAGCAAACGTGAAATTGGTTGAAACGAATCTCTGGGACCTTGTTGTTAAACGATCCGAGATCTCACCAGATATTGAGATGCTCGTAGACGAACAAGGTCGCAGAATAACATTTGCTGAATACCGGCACGCAGCAGAAGAAATGGCAGCCGGTTTTCATTCCCTAGGACTGCGAAACGGAGATGTTGTCGCATGGGAACTCCCCACATGGAATGAAACAGTTGTTTTGGCTGCGGCATTAAGTCGTTTGGGTGCAACCCAAAACCCAATCATCGCAATTTACCGAGAACGTGAAGTTAGTTTCTGTGTTAGGCAAGCCAACGCAAAAATGTTGGTAACGCCAGGGCAATTCAGAGGCTTTGACTTTGGAGAGATGGGCGACAAAATCGAAACTAACGTTGAAGGATTAATTCATATACCTGTATCTCCGGACAATTTCCCAAAAGGTGACATTACGGACCTCCCTCCATATAGTGCCCCTACCGAAGATGAACTTCGTTGGCTGTGCTACACCTCAGGAACAACAGCTGACCCCAAAGGAGCTAAACACACAGATGCTTCTATCGCAGCAATAGGTGACAGTATGGGTGAACGATTAGATGTCCAACAAGGCGACAGACCCGCACTCGTATTCCCGTTTCCACATATTGGCGGCCTCACATGGCTGTTCACTGCACTTCAAACAGGAGCGACACTACTTTGCGACGCCGCATTTGACCCTGTTACAACAACCGAATTCTTATCTAAAGAAAACTGCACTCACCCCGGGGCGGGAACTCCATTCCATATGGCGTATCTTGCTGCACAACGGAAACAACCCGAACAAACTCTTTTCTCAAATGTAAAAAACTTTCCCGGTGGAGGAGCCCCCAAACCTCCGCTCTTACACGGAGAAGTTAAATCAGAGCTTGGCGGGTCAGGCATTGTGTCAGGATGGGGTCTCACCGAAGCACCAATTTTGACCATGGGAGCCAGCACCGACCCAGACGAGAAATTATCAACCACCGAGGGAAGGGCCATGCCCGGCGTGGAATTGGTCGCTATAAAACCTGACGGTGAACGAGCCAAAGCCGGACAAGAGGGCGAACTTCGAGCGAAAGCTCCTCAATTAATGCTCGGCTACCTCGATTCGGAACTTGACGCCGACGCTTTTGACGAAAATGGTTACTTCCGAACCGGAGACCTAGGAGTCATAGACACCGACGGGTACGTTGTCATATCCGGAAGACTAAAAGACGTCATCATTCGGTACGGAGAAAATATTTCAGCCAAAGAAGTGGAAGACATCTTATTCCAACACCCATCCGTTCAGGACGTAGCAGTAATTGGTCTTTCCGATGAAGTCACTGGCGAGCGTGCTTGCGCTGTCTTATCTACAAATGAGGGAGCCGAACCCCTCACGATAGAAGAAATGAAAACCTACTTAGATGAGGCAGGATTGAGAAGGAACGCCATCCCTGAACAACTTGAAATTATTGACAGCATTCCTCGGAACCCATCCGGAAAAATCACAAAGAACGTCCTCAAAGACCAGTTCCAAGACACTGACTTTGAACGCTAAAGCTTTACTGTTTCTACCAGAATAGACAAATCGGCCATACTTATTCCCTGGGGGATAGATAACGCTAACCGGTCAGCGATCCCGCCAAACCGATCTTTAAGCTCCAACCCGACCTTCTTTGCTGTCCCAACGACGGACAATGTTTCAACTTGTTCAGCATTAAAAACGGATCCCAATTGATCCCAATGACCCTCTTTGGTTAAACAGCGAAGTTCTGGTTGTAAATCCCCCCAACCGTGAGTTTCAAGAACAGGGCGATACGCCGGCGTTGAACCATAGAATCCAAGTAACCCCCGAACAATCGCCTCAGTGCGGCCAATTTCATCTTCGGTACCATCATGAATACCAACAATCGCACCAATAGTGGTAACAAAATTCTCAGCGCCGCCTGAACGTTTGGCTAAACCAGCATGCAAGTTCGGGAGAGTATGCAACTCAAGATGTGTTTGTGAAATAAAAGGATGAACAAGAAGACCATCCGCTACAGTGCCAGCAAGCGAAGTCATTTTAGGCCCTAATGCAGCCAACCAAATCGGGGGAGGGCTGAAAGGCAAAGGGTCAGGTGACAACATCGGAGAAGCTAGGGTATGGCGCGTCCACTTTCCTTCAAAGTTAAGAGGAACCTGATCTTGCCAATTAGAAAAAATAGCTTTTGTAGCGCGAATAATTTCTTCCATTTGCCCTAAAGGACTTTCCCAAATACTTCCATACCGATTCTCAATATGTGGCCGTATTTGCGAGCCCAAACCGAGAGCAAATCGACCCTTTGATAATCGTTGAAGATCCCATGCCTGATAAGCGAGGTGCATGGGACTTCTAGGTATAGCAATAGCTACATTGGTGTAGAGCATGCAATCGGTGGCATCACAAGAACGCACCAGAGGAAAGAAAACATCTGACTTACCTTCGTAGGTAAATAGCCCATCTGCCCCTGCGGCATCAAGTTCTGCAGCCTGAGACGCTACTGTTTCAAGATCGCCACCTATCAAAACATCTATAGCTACCATCGAGCTAACGCTACCACCACTAGGCACGCCAGCACCCATCTTTAGAAACGATCAAGGGCAAAGATCAGATATTTTTCCTTATGAATCAGCCCCCGTAATTCATTCCCGTATCACGAAGAACTAGAGGAGTAACTGAATCATCTCGAACTCCTGCTTCACACACTTCTCCAACGAAAATAGTGTGATCGCCTCTGGTGACAGTGTCAGTAACTCGGGCCTCAAACCAGTAAGCACATTCAGTCAGAAGAGGAGATCCTGTTTCTGGACCAGCTTCAAACTCGTGACCGTTGATAAGATTCCCCTCAACAGATGTGGATCTGAAAAAAGCTTTTCCAATATCTAACTGATCACCGCCAAGAACGTTGATGGCAAAAGCTCCGGTTTCGGCAATGATCGCCGCTGATCCACTATCGGCTTTAACCCCTACAACAACTAGAGGTGGTTCGAAAGATGTTTGCGTAACCCAATTAACACCACCTGCCCCGTAGTTCTCTCCGTCAGTGGCCGTAAGTATATGAAGTCCGTAATTTATTGCTCGTAGCGCTAGTTTTTTGGCATCGCTATCCATTGTTCCTCCTGTATGAAACTGTCGGTTTCCAAACCTTAGCCTCTTGCCACGAAAAGGCGAATTGCCATTAAAGTTCAACAAATCAGTGCTTGGATAACCTCACCTATTGAATTTATTCATCAAAGCTAGTGACTATGTCTTCCTGTGTGACGGGACGCATAAGAAGATCAATAGCTGTCCATAAGGTTTTAGAGTTCGGGTAGAACAATAAAGGAAACAAACCATAGCCGGCGGACACGGCGAAAATCCATGACCCCATTGGGATATCGGGGTAAGTCACGAGAAAAAATACTGCCAAGCCTAAGAAAAGAATAACAAAAGAAACAATTGTATTGATACCAACTGCTCCAACCCAATGCCCTTCTATCCTTTCAAAGCGAAGACCACAATTTGGACAACTTTCGATCATATGCACCCACCGTTTAAAAAGTTTCCTCTTCGAACACAGAGGGCAAGCCTTAGTCAACCCCCGCCAAAGCAACCGCGATGGTCTTTCCTCTAGATCATCAATACTGTCCATCCCATCATCTTAAGTCCACTTGCTAAGGAACCATTCAGTTATTGCCCACAGTTTTACAATTGCTCCTAAGCAGCCTATTTTGATACTAAAGCTAAATAGATGGGAGCCCCATAATGCTCGCAGCAGTACTGCGCAACCTCGGTGATAAAGACCTAGATGTCACCGACACTATTGAATTAAACGATCCAGGTCCAGATGACGTAGTAGTCAAAATTACTCACACAGGAGTATGTCATTCAGATGTTTCTGCAATGAACGGAACAATCCCGCAAGAATGCCCAGCAGTACTTGGACATGAAGGAGCAGGAATTATAGATGCGGTCGGGGACAACGTCACAGAAGTCGCCGTTGGAGATCATGTAATTGTCGTCTGGTCACCTCCTTGCGGAGGATGTAAATTCTGTATCGACCATACAAGCCCAAACCTTTGCGTTACCGTCCAGTTCGGATCAATGATGCTTCCACATTTCAATGAAGGTAACACTCCAGTGCATGCAATGGCAGGGGCAGGTACATTCGCTGAGAAAACGCTTCTACCTAAACAAGCAGTCGTAAAAATTGACCCCGACATCCCTTTGGATATTGCGTCACTCATCGGCTGTGGCGTAATGACAGGAGCTGGAGCGGCACTCAATACTGCGAAAGTCACCCCCGGGTCTTCAGTGATTGTTTATGGAGCTGGAGGAGTTGGGGTCGCGGCAATCCAAGGTGCTCGTATAGCTGGAGCTGCAGAGATTGTCGCTGTTGATCTTAACGATGACAAACTAGATGACGCGAGAAGGTTTGGCGCTACACATGCTGTTAAACCAGAAGATGTTGACGGTGCAAAATTAGAAATCACAGGCGGTGACGGGTTTGATTACGCTCTGGAATGCATAGGGAACCCTTTGACCATGCGAGCCTCCTTTGATGCGGTACGGCGCGGTGGAACCGCATGTATCGTTGGTGTTGGGCGAATGGAAGAAATGGTCCAATTCAGCGCATTTGAACTGTTCTTCATGGAAAAAACCCTAGTTGGCTCCTACTATGGCGGGACTGACGTCAGAAGCGACTTCCATAAATTGCTGAGACTCTACAAGCAAGGTCAGTTGGACTTGGAAGGCATGATTACACGACGAATAAAAATAGATGAAATTAATCCTGCACTTGAAGCGGTACGAAAAGGCGAAGTTATCCGCCAAGTCATTGAGTTCTAAACGGAAATCAAAGTGGAGTCAAACGAACGGTTAAGCGCACCTTTAGTACTTGAATATCCCTTTACTCGGACTACCGGTCCGGTTATTGGAGCGTTCATGACTGGGTTACGGGAAAGAATAGTGCTTGGTATCAAGAGACAAGATGGAAGCGTCCTTGTTCCCCCAACCGAATATGATCCTGAAACTTCACAACCCCTAACCGAAATGGTGGAAGTTGGGCAAACTGGTGAGGTCGTCACATGGACATGGGTTCAAGAACCTCGTGATCAGTCACCATGGGACTCTCCACATGCTTTAGCGATGATCAAACTCGATGGAGCAGATACCCCGCTTTTACATGCTGTTCTCGTTGACGATCCGACATTATTGAACACCGGTGATCGAGTGCGTATCAAATGGCGTGAAGAAACAGAAGGTCACATAAAAGATATAGAAGGGTTTCTGCCTATCGGGGAAGAAAATGACTGAAATACACGTACCGCCCTTACTTGATGGGGTAGAACCAGTTCAGTCAGTTAGAACACCTATACGCATGGAGTACACATTCACACCAGGGGTAGCGGCTCAAACGTACCTTCGCGAATTTGGGAATAAAAAAATACTTGGCAATGTCTCCCCAGTTGATGGAGCAATCCTCGTCCCACCAAGAGGAGCTGACCCAAGACACGGTGTTCTTTGTGAAGAATTCGTAGAGATGCCACATACCGGCCATGTTGGCTCATATTGTGTCACAAATGTGCCTATCCCTGGCAGGGAACTAGACCTCCCATACATATCTGCGTGGATTTTTCTCGATGGAGCAGATGTAGGATTCCTCAACCTTGTAGCGGAATGCCCTCCAGAAGAATGCCGGATTGGTATGAGGGTTGAAGCAGTTTGGAAACCCGACGAAGAAATAGCGACGACCGCCGAAAATATTCTGTATTGGAAACCCTCCGGAGGGCCTGACATCCCCTTTGAAGAAGCAGGAGTACGAAGCTGGCATGCTCGAAAGAAAGGTGGAAGCAATGCGTAAAGTAGCGATTGTTGCTGCCGCGAGCCGCCAAGAAACAAAGATGCTGGATACGGAAGTAGAAATGATGATCCCCTTGATTTCAGAGGTGAAAGATAAGACAGGGTTAGATCAAACAGATATAGGGTTTACATGTTCGGGAAGTTCTGATTTCCTCGCAGGTCAGGCTTTCTCGTTTGTCATGACTCTTGATGCTGTAGGTCCAGTCCCCCCAATCTCAGAAAGTCATGTAGAGATGGATGGAGCTTGGGCTCTCTACGAAGCCTGGGTGAAATTTCAGATGGGAGTAATAGACACCGCACTTGTCTATTCATACGGGAAACCCTCACCGGGGTCTTTGCAGGACGTTCTTTCCACTCAATTAGATCCATATTATGTAGCACCACTGTGGCCAGATGCTCACGCAGTTGCAGGTTTACAAGCACGATCTTTGCTAGAACAAGGAGTAGTAACCGCTGAGCTGTTAGCAGATTGCGCGCTGCGAACTGGAACTGTAGACAGCCGGGAAGAATACTTTTCGCAACCTATGCTTTCTGACCCACTTCGAGAGGCTGATTGCCCCACATACGCTGATGGTGGGGTAGCAGTAATTCTTGCATCGGAAGAAAAAGCTGAAGAACTATGTGAGAAACCCGCTTGGATAACGGGAATAGATCATCGAATCGATGCACATCAATTTGGAGTCCGCGACCTTACTACTGTGCCTTCAGCACGAATCGCAGCTCAGAAAGCCGGAGTTCATGACGGTCCTATTGACGTCGCTGAACTGCACGCTGCCTACACAACGCACGACTTCTTACTTAGAAAAGAAATGGGACTTCCTGAAATTCCTACCCATAGCCAGCGATCATATCCGATCAAAGCGGACACGCTCATGGCGTCAGGGCTGTTGAGAATAGCGGAAGCAGCTAGAGGTATCTGGGAAGGCGAAGCTAACAGGTCGTTGGCCCACGCTACTGCAGGTCCTTTATTGCAACAGAATTTGGTTTGTGTACTCTCTGGGGAGAGAAACTAATGGGAACCGGAGGCGAATTAGCAGCAGTTGTTGGGGTAGGAATGACAAAATTCTCAGCTACTAGAGGAGATGTCTCAATGCCTGGGCTAGTACGAGAGGCCGCCCAACGCGCATTGCAAGACGCAGGAATGGAATGGGACGACATAGACGCAGTCGTTATGGGAAAGGCACCCGATTTCTTTGAAGGTGTCATGATGCCAGAGATCTTTCTATCCGAAGCCTTAGGATGTGTCGGGAAACCAATGCTTAGAGTCCACACAGCAGGGTCTGTAGGTGGATCAACAGCGCTTGTCGCTGCATCACTTGTCCATTCGGGAGTACATAAAAGAGTTTTGACAGTCGCATGGGAAAAACAAAGCGAATCAAACGCCATGTGGGCGTTAAGCTTAAAACAACCTTTCCAAGTATCAATCAATGCAGGCGCTGGAGGGTATTTCTCACCGATTATCCGGCAATACATGGAAGCTACGCAAGCTCCAGAGCTTATTGGCTGCATGGTCGCTTTCAAAGACCGACAGCACGCGCTTCTAAACCCTTACGCCCATTTGCACCAACCCGACCTAACGTTTGATCAAGTAGTTGAATCACCGATGCTTTGGGAACCAATTCGATATTCAGAAACATGCCCTTCATCAGATGGGGCAGCAGCAATGGTCATAGTTAATGAAGAAGAGGCCAACAAATCCACAAGTCCAGCTTGGATACATGCTGGGGCAATGCGAAGCGAAGCAAATAACTTCCCAGGACGGGATGAAGTCAATCCCTTAGCCAGTCGAGAATGCGCTGCAGATCTCTGGAGACAAGCGGGCATCGTTGACCCACGAAAAGAAATAGACGTAGTGGAAATGTATGTTCCCTTCAGCTGGTATGAACCTATGTGGTTGGAGAGTCTCGGTTTTTGCAACCGGGGAGATGGATGGAAATTAGTAGAATCAGGGGCAACCCACATAGACGGTGGAGACCTTCCGGTCAATTGCTCCGGAGGGGTTCTCTCATCCAATCCGATAGGAGCTTCAGGAATGATCCGATTCGCTGAAGCTGCTCTTCAAGTCCGGGGCATGGCAGGCGATCACCAAGTTGACGGAGCTCAAAAAGCTCTGGGACATGCTTATGGCGGCGGAGCCCAATATTTCGCAATGTGGGTAGTCGGCAAAGACAAACCAGCCGCATAACCAGTGCAAGGTCACCAATGACTGCTGAAAAGTCAAAATTTAAAATACGAAAAACCGTGATTATGTTCCTCGCAGTCATAGTATTGCCAGTCATTGTTTCATCATGTGGCGGAAACACCGATGGGGATATTGATGCCTATTGCAACCTGATTTCAAAGAATCTAGAACTTGGAATTCCTGATAGCAACCTACCAATTGAAGAATTGGATTTACTAATAACACTAGCGCCATCAGAGGTCAGGAAAATAGTTACGAAAATCCGAAACTCATCAGCTGATATAGCAGAAATAACAAATTTGGATCAATTATTCGCAGCTACGTTCGACCCAGAAGCATTAAGCGCTCAAAGCGCGTTTCAAACGTTCAACACAGAAAATTGTGACATTAGCATTCAAGAAGTCGAAGATGTGGTCCTCGCCACGCAACGTGGTATCCAAGCGGACCTCGATGACTTTTTACTACTGAACTATTCTGAAGAAACATGGAATGAAAAAGCGGAAATTTCAGTTATCTTCAATGGAATCGAAATATCAGGAATCCAAGCTTCTTTGATGGAAACCAACGAAGTTGCCGCAGCGGCTTCGCTCTGTCAAGCCTTGAGCCTTTGGCTATATGCCGTCCAAGAAAGGGACGGAGTTGTGTTGATAAACAGTGCTGATAGTCAAATAATTGAGAGAAAATCTGAGTATTCAAACTGTCGGTTAAACGAAATCGCGGACGGAGATTGAGCAACACTGCCCGCTAATGCACTATGCTGAAGTGAAATCGCAATGGAGGAGAAAAATGGGTTACCGTGTTGAAGTTGATTTTGACCTATGCGAAAGCAACGCTATATGCATGCAAATAGCACCTGAAGTATTTGAGGTTCGAGATGATGATTTCCTTTACATCTTGGCTGAAGAACCAGGTGGGGATCTACGAGCACAAGTAGAGGAATCTGTACAACGTTGCCCCAAGCAAGCCATTTCAATCGCTGAGGGCTGAGAACTGAAAGAAATTGTCATTGCCGGCGCATCCTTAGCAGGTTTGCGAACCGCCGAAACTCTCCGCAAAGAAGGATTTGATGGGAACATTCACCTCGTAGGAGATGAACCTCATCTTCCTTATGACAGGCCTCCCCTGTCCAAACAAATTCTTTCAGGGGACTGGGACCTTGAAAGAGTTGCACTTACTGACCCCGCAAAAGATGATGAACTTTCACTTGAATGGCATCTCGGCGATAAAGCGACTCAACTCAGCGTAGAAGAAAAAATCGTTTCCCTTGATTCTGGGACTGATCTCTCCTTTGATGGACTTGTAATTGCCACAGGTGCACGATGCATTTCCCTTAGGATGGCCGGCGACCTTGAAGGAATTTATACGCTTCGCGGGTTAGATGATGCTTTAGCAATCCGATCTGAACTCGAAGCAACTCCACAAAAAGTTGTAGTCGTAGGAGCGGGATTCATCGGGGCTGAAGTCGCCGCGACAGCTAGGCAACGAGGTTTAGAAGTAACCATGATTGAAGCAGCAGAAGTCCCATTTGAAAGAGTATTAGGGCCAGAAATGGGAACCGTCACAGCTGATGTGCACCGCGACCACGGTGTTGAGGTCATAACAGGGGTCGCAGTAGAATCTTTCAAAGGCAACCGAAGAGTAGAAAAAGTCATACTTGAGGATGGAACAGAAATAGAAGCTGATCTCGTCATTGTAGGAATAGGGGTGAAACCCAACACAGAATGGCTGGAAGGAAGCGGACTGACCCTAGATAATGGAGTCCTTTGCGACGATAGCTGCGAAGCAGCACCCGCTATAGTCGCTGCAGGAGATGTCGCACGTTGGCCAAATCGTTTATTCAATGAAAATATGAGAGTTGAACATTGGGATAATGCCGTAGAACAGGGAGTGTTCGTAGCAAGACGTCTACTAGCTGGTAAAAGCAACACAGAATCCTATTCACCGACTCCCTGGTTTTGGACTGATCAGTTTGATAGAAAAATTCAACTTGCAGGGCGGACACGATCAACAGATGAAATTAGAATAGTTACCGGATCGATTGAAGAACGACGTTTCGCCACAGCCTACGGGCGCGAAGGTAAATTAGTTGGAATTCTTGGGTTTAATAGACCACGGCACGTAATGCAGTACAAGCAGATGATTGCCGATGGTACCAGTTGGGAAGACGCCATAGCCCATGCTGAACAACAAGCATCATAAAGAACGTTGTGAAACAAAGTGTCACCCATATCAGATATCAACAAAGAATCTCTTAAAAACAACTTTGACGTTGTCGGAATCGGCAATGCAATCGTTGATGTAATCAGCCACGAATCAGAACAGTTCCTTAAAGAATTCGGGCTTATAAAAGAATCGATGGCTTTGATAGATGAGAAAACAGCTATTGACCTCTACAACCACATGAGTCCTACCATTCAAACTTCGGGAGGTTCTGCGGCTAATACTATGTCAGGAATAACGTCACTGGGAGGGTCTTCTAGTTACATCGGGAAAGTCAGAAATGACCATTTAGGTGATGTTTTCTCTCATGACATTCATGCTGCCGGAGTTCATTATTCTGTGAAACCATCAGAACAAGGACAGCCGACAGCACGATCTATGATTATCGTCACACCGGATGGGGCGCGAACAATGAATACCTTCCTTGGCATTAGCACAACGCTTTATAAAGAAGACCTTGATGTAAGCCTCATTGAGAATTCAAAAGTTCTTTATTGCGAAGGATACATATGGGACGTAGAAGCCACAAAGGACACTATTCGTTCAGCTATCGCAATAGCGAAAAACGCGGGTAGAAAAATATCATTCACCCTCTCTGATAGCTTCTGCGTTCTCCGCCATCACCAGGATTGGGTAGATCTCGTGAACGGGCCGATAGATATTCTCTTTGGAAACGAAGAAGAGATACAGGCATTAAGTGGGTGCGGGTCATTTACAGAAGCCGTTGAATGGATCAAAGGCCGTGTAGAAATAGCGTGTTTGACACGAGCAGCGGCAGGCTCAGTTATCGTAACGGAAGAAAAAATCATTGAAATTGCAGCTAAACCAGTAGAACAAATTGTTGATTCAACAGGGGCAGGGGATTTATATGCCGCCGGATTCCTATTCGGATATACCAGAGAATTGGATCTTGAAACATGTGGACGAATCGGATCAATTGCAGCCTCCGAAATTATTGTCCACACAGGAGCTAGACCTTTCTCATCTCTAAAGGAAATCGTGTCATCAGAGCTCCATTCGTAGCTAGCCATGAACTCCTCCGAAGAAACAAACCTCCTTTTAAGAGCTCAAAGTTGGTTAAGGCATGATCCAGACCCGATAACCCGAAACGAAATAAAAAAACTGCTAGACACTTCGGAAGTGAAAGAAATTCGGGAACTCTTCCAAGGCCACTTACAGTTCGGCACTGCCGGAATGAGAGGAGCCATGGGACCAGGTCCTAACAGAATGAATAGGGTAACGGTTAGACGACTTGCTTATGGAATTTCCACATACCTCAACGCTTCTGGAACGGTTGTAGTTGGCTATGACGCACGCAAAAATAGCAAAATTTTTGCAAAAGACATGTGTAGTGTTCTTAACGCAAATAATATCGCTGTTTTTCTCTTCCCGCGTTACGTCCCTACTCCCGTTTTGGCATTCGCCGTTCGACATCTAAAAGTAGATCTCGGAATCATGATTACTGCTTCCCACAACCCCGCTTCAGACAATGGATGCAAAGTTTTCCTTAAAGACGGAGCGCAACTACGAACTCCAATTGATGAGGAGATAGAGACGCTAATCCAATCATCTCCGCTTCCTCCCATCACCATTCCAGAAGCGAAAGAAATTACAACTATCTCAAATGGTGATGTTTGGCAGTCTTACTGTGAAAGAATAGCGTCTAGCGTTGATGGAGGTTCACCTGAACTCCGTATAGCGTATTCGCCACTGCATGGAGTCGCTTGGGACACCATCAACACAGTTTTTACTTCTTCAAATTCTGGCCAATTGATCCCCGTCAATTCTCAAGTTGACCCTGACCCTGATTTTCCAACGACATCATTTCCAAACCCTGAAGAAGAAGGCGTAATGGACCTTCTACTAGCTCTAGCAATTCAAACTGATGCTGACCTTGCAATTGCAAACGACCCAGATGGGGACCGGCTAGCTGCAGCCATTCCAACAAAAAATGGGGATTGGCGAATACTTTCAGGAGATGAGATAGGAGCCTTGCTTTTCGACCGAATGGCTGAGAAAACGAGCGGAAATGCTAGAAAAGTAGTGTCAACAATTGTCTGCTCTTCATTGGTACCTAAGATTGCAGCTGCCAAAGGTATACACCATAAAGAAACCCTCACGGGATTCAAGTGGATAATCCCTGAAGCATATAGAAATGATTCGGAGACCCCGATTTTCTGTTATGAAGAAGCTCTAGGATATGCAACGACAGAAGCAGTTCGAGACAAGGATGGCATAGCAGCTGCTCTTCTTCTTGCAGAGGTTCTGGCAAATTGTCAAAAAAATGGAAAAAGCATCCTTGAAAAATTAGAAGAGCTTTCACTTCGGTACGGACATCATGTCACGACCACAAGGCGAGTTCGCTTCAAAGGAGCGCAATCCGAGAATCACTTACAATCCGTCATGCAAGGGTTAAGGGAGAAGCCACCAAGCGAATTTTCTTTAGGGGAAGTAACTTCGGTGATGGATTACTTACAGTCTGACGAACACTCTTCGCTGCCATCAGCAAATTTAGTAAAACTGGAGATAGGGAAACACGTACGAGCGCTAGTTCGTCCCAGTGGTACAGAACCTATGATAAAGATCTACATGGAAATGGTTACTTCTGTTTCAGAGAGTTCTCAGATTGCTAAGGCAGAAATCCAAGCTATAGAAACTCTTGAAGTTATAGGTTCGGAAATCGAAACACTATTAAGACAATATGTAATCGGAACTTAACGTTACATCGCTCCAAATTGTCTATCACCTGCATCTCCAAGCCCAGGAAGAATAAAAGCTGTTTCGTTTAGCTTTTCATCAATGGCTGCAAGGAAAAGATCTCCTGAATGAGATGACGAACAGATATTCTCTACCCCTTCTGGTGAGGCAATCACGCAGATCACAGAAATAGTTCCCGCGCCTGAGGAACGAACAATCTCAAGTGTGTGAAGCAGCGACCCGCCAGTAGCGAGCATAGGGTCCAGAATAATAACGTGAGAGCCATTGAGATCTTCAGGGATCGTATTCAGGTATTCTTCTGGCTCGAAGGTTGTTTCGTTCCGTCTAGCTCCTAAGAAACCAACCTGTGATTGAGGGAGGAGAGCTAAAGCAGCATCGAGCATTCCTAAACCAGCCCGAACTACAGGGACAAGGACAGGGGAATCTTCGAGAAAAGACCCTTTTGTTTTAGCTAAAGGGGTATGAATATCCTTTTCAACCATTTTGATTTCTCGTAAAGCTTCGTAAATGAGAAAGAAAGATAGGTCACTAAGCGTTTCCCGAAATCGTTCATTAGATGTTTCCACATCACGAAGAACAGTTAACTTATCATTAATTAAAGCATGCTGAATTACAGTAACTTCCATGAATTCCAATCCATTCATTTGATAGTCATTGACACTATCATCTGAGGCTATTCTTGGGATAAGTAACATCAAGAAGGAGAAGGCTTATCGGAATTCCATTCGTCCTCGGAGTTGACCTTGACGGTGTTTGTGGCGACCATAACCGTATCTTTAGAGATCTCGTCGCCCACGAGTTAGGAGTTAAACCTGATTCTTTAACCCTTGACAGGAGTTGGGGATTTGAAGAATGGGGACTTACCACAGAAGACTTTGAAAGACTTCATGAGAAAGCTGTGGTAGAGCACCGCATGTTTCGTGACATGCCCGTGATAGACGGGGCATCTGAAACACTTTGGCGACTTTCCGATCAGGGGATCTGGATTCGCATCATAAGCCACCGGCTTTATGTCAACTGGGGTCATGCAGTCGCAGCAGGAGACACAGCTGACTGGTTAGACCGTTTCAGTATCCCGTATAGAGATCTATGTTTCATCGGAGCAAAATCTGCCCTCCATGCAGATCTCTACATCGATGACGGGCCTCACAATATAGAAGCTTTTCAAGAAGATGGAAGGAAGGTCATAATATTCGACCAACCATACAACCGGCATTTAGATGGAATCCGAGCCCACAACTGGGAAGAGGTTGAGCATTTTGTTCTAGAAGCAGTAGCAGCAAAGCTTGGAATGGCAGAGCCGCAACTACCTGGAGTCACCGATGGGAAAGGCCGTATTTCCCACAACCAAAACCGTTAGATACTTAAAGAAGTTTTGCTATTGTGCAAGCCACACTTGCATTATTTTCTAATAAAGCCATGTTCGCAGGGACGCTTGCCCCTTCAGTTTCCTTCGCTAATCTCTCAAGAATGAAAGGAGTCACATCTTGGCCGGTGATTCCCTTGTCTTCCAACTCAATGATTGAGGAACGAATCAACTCATGAATTACCTCAGAATCCAATGCAGCTTCTTCCGGAATTGGGACATTCAGAAGTACACCATGGTCTAGGCCTAGAGATGAGGTAGCAGCGAGAACCTGGATGACTTCATTAGCGGTAGTAACTTCACTTATTGGAAGGTCGCTATCACGCAAGTAAAACGCAGGAAAAGTATTCGTATTCCAGCCTAGAACTGGGACGCCTAAAGATTCAAGAACTTCAATAGTCTTTGGAAGGTCAAGAAAGACCTTAGCTCCGGCGCTGACACATAAAACGTTAAAGCGTGATAATGCATACAAATCCGCACTTATATCAAATGTTTCACTCGCTCCCCGGTGAACTCCACCTATGCCGCCAGTACAGAAAACCTTCTCTCCTGCAGCATTAGCGATAGCCAAAGAAGCAGAAACAGTTGTGACTCCAACATGACATTTCTTCGCTACGGCAGTTGAAAGGTCTCGGATAGAAATTTTCTCATCAGCGTACAGGACTCTTTCAAGTTCTGACTCTGAGAGACCTAACCGCAATTTCCCATCAATTACTGCTGTAACCGCTGGGACAACACCGTTACTGCGAATAACTGCTAAACATCGGCTCAGAGCATCAGCATTCGCAGGAGAAGGAAGACCAAGTTGGCTGAAAACCGTTGACTCAAGACAAACGATAGGCATGCTCTCTGATTTAGCGGTCGCAACTTCATCCGAAATATCAAGCATTGGGATTCCCATCATGGGCTTATTCTAATGCAAGGATCGTTGTTATGAATCTAACTCACTCCCAGATCGCAAGAGTTGGGGCAGGTCAGAAATCCGTTCAAGTATCTTATACCCCGAAGAGGGAGCATCATCACTAACTATTTTTTCATAATCCCACGTTAAATCATGTGGGATATGGATCGCTTTTCCGCCTATAGATGTGACTGGAAAGATATCGCTACGAAGGCTATTGCCAGCCATAACAAAATTCTCAGGCGAAATGTTGCGTTCTTCCAAGAAATCCCGGTAAGAATTCGGATCTTTCTCATGGAATATTTCGAAGCCGGTAACAAGGGCATCCAAACCCGATTCCTCAATTTTGTTCCTTTGATGTAAAAGATCGCCCTTTGTAATGATGAAAACATTGAAATCCTTTGTTAACGAATGCACTGCTTCTTCTACGCCATCGAGAAAAGTAACGGGGTGTTGAAGAAGTTCTTTTCCCCAAGAGATGATTTTGTCAATATCGGTACTCGTTATAGTTCCATTTGAAGCACGGTGGGCGGTCTCAATCATTGAAAGAGTGAAAGACTTGACTCCGTACCCGAATACCCGAAGATTAGATATTTCATTTGAAGAAAGCGTTCTTTCAAGATCATCTTCGGACGAATACTTTCCCATCAGATCAAGAAATTTTTCCTCGACTGCAGCGAAATAAATTTCACTCTCCCACAGTGTGTCATCGGCATCAAGCCCGATAAGTTCAACCTTATCCATCATTTCGTCCTAGTTGTAAGAAGGGTTAGTTCCATACCATGATCTTAATCTCTCCATGACAGGATCTTTCTCCGCTTGAGGAATAAAGGCATTTCGAATCCCAGTATCAGCTACCGCACTAATTTCTTCCCAACCCCAACCAAAGGCTTTGTGGCATTCCCATAATTCATTGGTCATGCTGGTACAGGACATCAGTCGATTATCGGTGTTCACAGTAACTTGAAAACCGGCCCTGAGGAGCATATCCACCGGGTGTTCACTGAGCGAATTGACAACACCCGTATGGAGATTCGAAGTAGGGCAGATTTCTAATGGGATCATATTCTCCACGATGGCCGAAGCGGTTGAACCCTTTCGAAAGTAATTGCCCTCTTCGTTAACTTCTTTGGCGATGGATACTCCGTGACCTATTCTGTCTGCTCCGCATGGATCTAGTGCTTCTTCTATGTAATCCGGTCCAGCAGCTTCACCGGCATGGATAGTTATAGGAACACCATTGTTCTGGGCAAAGGTGAATGCCTCAAGATGTAAATTAGGAGGGTGGCCAATTTCTGGCCCAGCAATGTCAAAGCCAACAACTCCTTTCCCTAAAAAATCTGAAGCTATTTCTACTATTTCCATACTCCTAGTGTTTGACCGCATGGCGCAAAGAATAGCCTTTGCTACAATTTCGCGTCCTTCCATCCCTGATTTGAAGCCATCAAGTACCGAGGAGACAACAGCGGACAAGCTTAGTCCTGTTTCTTGGAACAACTCAGGAGCGAAACGTACCTCAGCGTAGATCACTCCATCATCGTCAAGATCTTCAACGCATTCTTTAGCTACGCGGTTAAGGGACTCCCTTGTTTGCATCACCCCAACCGTATGGGCGAAAGCTTCAAGGTAGAGTTCAAGATTTCCTTGCTTCGCTGTGTTCAACATCCAGCGAGAAAGCTCACCGGCATTACTGCTAGGGAGTTGAGTGTAACCAGATTCTTGTGCGAGTGAAATTATCGTTTCAGGGCGGAGTCCACCATCAAGATGATCATGGAGAAGGATTTTGGGGCACTGTTTAACAGAGTCTTGACTGATTTCTAACAAGGTCATTAGTAATTCTAAATAGTAAATCCTTTTAGAGGCATTTCTGGGGAACGCTGCAACCAATTATCATCCAAGTAATTCGCAGAACCTTCAATCACATGCAAGGTAAACGCGTGACGAGATACCTCAGATAAGTTAGCACTTGACCAGTGGGGGAGAAGCCCATGAATTACAACCATGGTTCCTCTTTTGGCCTCAAGCGGGACTCGCTTCTCAATCGGGAAATCAGTTGAGTCAAATATTTGCATTTCGGTTCCGCCAGTTTCTTTACGGCGAAATCTATTCTTAGGTTCTTGATTATGTAGCCCAGGAATGCACCATAGGCAACCATTCTCAATAGTTGCATCTTCAAGAGCAACCCAGAAACCTTTAACAGAAGGCGGATCGGTCCATAGAAAAGCATGATCAGTATGCCAAACCACCTCACCACCAATCTTAGGTGGTTTAAAAATATACATTGATTGCAAGAGAAGAGGATCATTAAACCCTATGTCGGTAGCCAACTGAGCTATCTTCGGTTGGCGAACAAACTCCGAGAACACCGGATCTAAATCATGCATTGCGTGCCCCACCTTGTTCAAGGAAACATCAGTTGGAAGTGAAGAGTCAGAATCCTCTTCAAAGAAGAAACGAATCTTATCTCCGGAAGTTAGAAAGTACTCTTCTTGAGCGTGCTTCTGCTCTGTCGTTGAAAAAACGGTGTCACTTTCTGCGGATTTGAAGCCGTCAACGATTTCTGCCATTCGGTCTTGAAGTGCATCGCATTCCGTAGGCGCGAAAAAATCTGGAAGCACGAGCACTCCATCGCGGTCAAAGGACTCTTTCTGCTCATCGCTTAACTCACCCATAGACTCTATGTTTGCCCTCTCCGGTAGATCTGCCCATTTGCAGCAGGCATTCGAAGACGCTGAGCAAAGAAGATTAATACAACGATGACGATTACATAAGGAAGGATCTTGACCCACCAGTCAGGAACAGTGTCTGAGATGAAATACCAGGTAGCCGAAAGAGCTGCGAGCACAAATGCTATTACTGCATCCGCATGCTTGTTTTTCCGGATCGCCCAAATAGTTACTCCGAATAGAGCAACGGCATTCACAAGCAGCAACGCATGGGAAGCGTACCCATCAAAGTCACCAAATTGGAGAGCATAGGGGTAACCGAAAAGCAGTGCTGCGGCGAGTATGCCCCCTGGTCTCCAGTTACCAAAGATTAGAGCAGCTAAACCAATGAAACCTCTTCCGGTCGTTCCGCCTTCTTGGTAGATAGAAGACATTTCAATTGTTATGAAGGCGCCACCAAATCCAGCTAACGCGCCGCTGATCATAACGGCAATGAATTTGTACTTATAGATATTCACACCCTGTGATTCTCCTGCCCAAGGGTCTTCGCCGCTTATTCTGACTCGAAGCCCGAAACGGGTTCTCCATAGAACCCAAGCTGATAATGGCACAAGGAGGATAGCTATGATTGTTGCCCAGGATGTTTGCGTCATTATTCCTCTGAGAATATTTCCTATGTCACTTAGGAGGGGGATATCTTTCTCCCCGATCCATTTCAGGAAATTTGGCGTGTCATAGCCGCCAGCAAGGAAAGGCATTGTGAATTTCTCAACATTCTCAACACGAGGTGACTGTGTTACAGAACCCCCTTGATAACCTGTGAAAATTTCAGAAGACAAGAATCGCGCGGCAAATGGACCGAGGATATTTATCGCGACACCTGAAATGATATGGTCGACGCCAAACCCTACTGTTGCGATTGCGTGGATTAAACCACCGATAGCACCCCCGATAGCGCCAATTATGATTCCCCAGTAAGGTCCGTAATTGAATGCTCCCCAAGCTCCAAACCATGTACCGAGGATCATCATTCCTTCTAATCCAATGTTGATAATCCCAGCTCTTTCGGCGAAAAGGCCACCGAGTCCGGCTAGAAGAATAGGGATACTCCATTTGAGCGCAGTTTGGGCAGTGGTAACCGCTGTCAAATGACTTGTATCATTTTGGCCAAGTTCTTGAACAAGAGTGAGTATAAGCACACCTATCGTGGCATATGATGCCCACCGAGCCCATGCTGGAAGTTGTCGAATTCGCTCTAATATCATTCCTGATCTCCTGAGAGAAGTGTTGAAGCGAGTCGGGCTTCTTCGCGAATTCTGTATCGTTGCACGACTTCGTAAGCGATGACCGCGGCTAGAAGGATTATTCCTTGCATGATAAATACAATTTCTCGTGAAGCTGATCCAGTTACTTGCAAGACTCCGGACGCGGTGTCAAGGAAAGCAAAAAGGAGTGCACCAATTGCTATTCCCCCTGGATGGTTTCTGCCTAGGAGTGCAACAGCAATTCCTGCGAAGCCTAAGTTGCCGACAAAGTTAGGGCTAAACCTTCCAAGCTTCGCTATTTCAGCCATCCCGACGAGTCCAGCAACCACTCCTGAAAGAACCATAGCTCCGAGGACCATTCTTTTATCGTTGACACCACCTGCTCTCGCCGCAAATGGGTTAATTCCTGAAGCGCGGAGGTCAAATCCAAACCGTGTTCTGTTGAGAATGATGTGGTAGAGCACTCCAACAGCGATCGCGACGAGAAGCACTCCAGTTAGCTCCTTTCCCTTTCCAATCTCTCGAGTGAATAATTCAAGCCAACTATTGATGTTTGGAATGAGCCCTGATTCTTCAATTGGTTCAGTCCCAACGCCTAGATTTGCTCCTTTCGCGTCAACACTTCCTCCTGCTTGCCATTCTCGAACGAGCCACGCGATCAAACCTGAGATCGCTATTGCGTTTAACATTATTGTTGAAATAACCTCATTCACTCCGCGGGTTACTTTCAAAACGCCAGCTACACCGGCGTATGCTCCTCCGACAAGCATTGCGACAAAGAGGATTAAAGCAACGTGGAGGAAAGCTGGGAGTGACACTGATGCCCCAACGTAGGCGGCGACGATCGCAGCTAAACGATATTGCCCTTCAACACCAATGTTGAATAGGTTCATTCGGAATCCGATAGCTGCTGCTACTCCAGAAATATACAACGGAGTGGCTCTATTGAGTATGTCTACCTGTATTTCAAGTCTGCTGCCATATTCAAACATGTCTCCATATGCTGAAAACGGGTTACTCCCTGCAATTATGAGAAAGATTGAAGAGGCCACTGTTGCGAAAACAACTGCAGCAATAGGCGCAGCTAATGCAAGAGCAACTCGACGTAAGGTGCCCTTATTCATTTTCTGCCTCTTCCATTGCCGCTCCAGTCATATAGGCTCCGAGAGTTCTTGGGGTGATTTCAGAAGGATCTAGTTGGGCAACGATCTGACCGCGGAACATGACGACTATGGAGTCAGAGAGCCCTATAAGTTCATCAAGGTCTGCGGAAATAAGTAAAGTCGCTAGTCCTTGACTTCGTGCTTCTCGGATTTGCCCCCATACTGATGCTTGTGCTCCAACATCTATGCCTCGCGTAGGGTGGGAAGCGACGAGAACAGAAGGTTGGGAAACCATTTCCCGGCCCACTATAAGTTTCTGTTGATTACCGCCAGATAGCGCATGTGCTGAGACCTCTATATTGGGAGTTCGGACGTCGTATTCTTCGCGGATTCGTTCAGTTTGGGTGCGGGAGCCAACCCTATCAATAAACCATTGGCGCCAACCTTTGGAGAAGGGTTTAGCTGTCTGATGTCCGAGAGCTGCATTTTCCCAGAGGGGAGCTGTGAGGAGAAGGCCTTCTTCTTGCCTGTCTTGGGGGATGTACCCGAGACCATTTTCTCTTCGTTTCCTAACAGATTGGCTAGAAATATTGTCTCCCATTAGCGCAACCTCTCCTGAGTCTACGCTTTGCGTACCAAGAATTGCTCCGACGAGTTCGTGTTGCCCATTTCCTTCAACACCCGCAATACCTAGGATTTCTCCGCAGCGAACGCTCAGAGAAACATTGTCAACAATTGGGCGGTTATCTTCGTCAAGCACAGTTACTTCATGCAGGGATAGACCAACAGTTTCCAGGGCTTTTGATTCTGACAATTGCGGTTTGGGTAATTCAGACCCGACCATCAATTCCGCTAAGTCGCTTGCGGAAACATCGTCTGGTTTCACCGTCGCTACGGTTCTCCCTTGACGAAGAACGGTAATGGTGTCAGCGATTTCAAGGACTTCTTCAAGTTTGTGGTCAATGAAGATTATCGTTGCCCCATTGGCTTTAAGTTCACGCATGTTGCGAAAGAGTTCTTCTACTTCTTGTGGGACAAGTACCGCCGTCGGTTCATCAAATATGAGAATTTTCGCACCACGAAAGAGAACCTTTATTATCTCAACTCGTTGCCTCTCACCCACTTCGAGCATTTCAACAAGGTCAGATGAGTCAACAGTCAACCCGTAAGCCTTCCCTACTTCCTCTAAATGGGCACTAGCTTCAACGAAATCAATAAGACCACCTGGTTTAGTTGGTTCAGCCCCCAAAATGACATTCTCTAGGACGGTTAACTGGTTCGCTAACATGAAATGCTGGTGGACCATTCCTATTCCGGCATCAATCGCTTCATTTGGAGAAGCAAAAGTTTTCTCTTCGCCGAAGAGTTCCATAGTGCCTTCATCCGCAGGTTGCATGCCATATAGGATCTTCATGAGCGTTGACTTCCCTGCTCCATTTTCCCCACAAACAGCGTGTATTTCGCCTTCAGCAACCGTCAGATTTACATTGTCATTCGCGAGAACGCCGGGAAACCTTTTTGTTATCCCTTTAAGCTCTATAGCGTTTGGCACTCTTTCTCCTTAAAAAACGAGCGAGACTGATACTTTCATACACTACCCAGTTTCTCAACTGGGGTGTAGTACCAGCCCCACTCGTTTTAGGTTTTATTCGTTAAGCCTTTCAGTTACTCCATTGAGCTTGGAACGACAATCGCTCCAGAAATAATCTGTTTCTTGAAGGCCTCTAGTTCGGCAACGATGTCATCGACGAAACCACCGGAAGTGGAATAGCCAACGCCATCATCGCTTAACCCAAAGGCAGTTTGACCAGCTTGGAATGTTCCATTTACCTGAGATTGGAGAACTAGGTAAACTGCGTTATCAACTCGCTTGAGCATAGAAGTTAGGACATATTCCTGAACTTCTGCATCAACCGTGTTGTATTGGTCGGAGTCAACTCCGATACCCCACACTTTAGAACCGGATGCTTCACTAACCTCTTTGGCAGCTTCGAATAGCCCTGCTCCAGAGCCTCCCGCTGCATGGTAGACAATATCTGCTCCGCTGGCGTACATGGCAGCAGCAATTTCCTTTGCACGATCCGGGGCGTTGAAGCCATCGAAATCAGGGAATTCTGTGATGTACTGGGAAATGATATTGATATCTGGATTCACAGCTTGTGCACCAGCGATATATCCTGCCTCGAATTTTTCAATCAAACCGAAACAGCAAACACCACCGATGAAACCGATTGTGTCAGTTTCTGTCTTTAAGGCAGCTGCTGCACCTACAAGGAATGAACCTTCATGTTCTGCGAAGGTCAAACCAGCGGCATTATCCGCTAGTGGTCCACCGGTTCCAAAGTCAATCATTGCATCGTCGATAACCGCAAAGTTTGTATCTGGGTTAGCCGCTGCAACTGTTGCTGCATCTCCAGCGAACAAGAATCCGACAGCAACAACTACTGGGTTGTTGTCAGCTTGTAGTTGGAGAAGTTCTGCACGGTTTGAACCATCATCATTTGGTGAAGATTCTGAGTATGAGACACCTAGGCTACATTCTGCCCGATCGATACCAGCGGCTGCTGAATCATTGAATGATTGGTCTCCTCGACCGCCAATGTCAAAGACAAGACCGGCTGTGACGTCACTTGCAGAGATGCAAAGATCATCTCCGGTAAAGCCAATTGAAGAGTCAATGTATTCATTCGTGTAGATGTCAGCTGTGGTGATTCCACCTGTATCAATACCAGCATCTGCCATGATGTCAATAACGCCTTGGACTCGATCTTCTTCCATATCGCCAACAGTGTCATTTGGTCCATTCCCGACAAGTCCTAGAGTCTTCTGAGCATCAGCAGAGTTCTGAGCTAATCCAGGAGAATAGACCCAGAAGCTAGCGAAGGTTTCAACAGCATCAACAATGATTGCGTTAGCTGTTGAAGGATCTTGAGCATAGCTTACGACGGCTCTTTGGATAACAGGGACAAGTGCTTTCAAGCATTCATCAAGTTCGTCTTTTTCAGCCGAACGAATACCGATGGTTTGTGAGTAAACCTGGAATCCAGCATCATGGAGAAGTTGGAACTTCACTGGTTTGCCCCAGTCTTCGAATACCTTTTCGTAATCGTAAGGTTCGGCCGATGCGAATCCTTGTTGAGCAATTGTTCCGCCATTGGCAATAAAGTTCGCTGGAGAACCATCATAGGATGGGTCAACTTGGCCAGCTGACCAGATGCCTTGAGCGATGAATACTTCAGCGAAGACGCCTCCACCAAACACACTGATAGTTATGTTTTGGTCACCAAGGTCCTTCAGTGTATTAACATCTGGGTATGTTGCCGGATCCCACATAACCATTTGTGGGTTCTTTTCCAATGGGGCCACAACAGAAAGCATTGGTGCACTCGAAAAGAATGTTACCTGCGCTTCCGTATTGGCATACCCCAAAGTAAGCGAATCATCGGTGTACATGTAACTGGCTACAGGTGAGAATCCGATAGCTGGTCCACCGGTACGGACTTCAAATCCAACACCTGTGTCTGTACCTCCATCATGCAAAGTACCTGAAACAATTAGATTCTCAGAATCAATTGAGTAAGCACCATCGCCGAGGAGTTCGTACATCGAACCATGTTCAGCTTCTGGGAACCAGTCTGTCTGGATCGCTAAAGGATCAGGACAGGTACTTAAGTCACCAGAGTCAGATGCTTCTTCGCTTGAACTTTCGCTGCTACTGCTACTGCTACTGTCTTCACTACTACTTGAACTAGAACTATCACTCGAACTTCCGCTACTGCTTGCATCGTCGTCATCGCCACCACAGGCGGCTGCGATCATGCCAAAAACAGCGAGAAGAGCGAGAATCAACTTCCATTGTTTACGCATTTTTTCCCTCCACGTAATAAAAAGGCCGGTATTTTTCCGACTAGCGTTACAACTTAGTCGCCCTAGAGCTTCTGCGCCTCTCAAACTCAGAAAAATTTATTAACTTTATGTTTCAGAATTTAGAACCGATTTGAATTCTATAATAATGGTTATTATAATTAATGCGCAGGAGGATAAATGCCGACAAAAATCAATGAAGATCTTCTTATAGCCGCTGCCACTGAAGTCTTTGCTGAACGCGGTTATGCAGGCGCTGGCGTTGCCGAAATAGCTCGAAGAGCTGGGGTAACTACCGGAGCAATCTACAGTCGCTACACTGGAAAATCGGAACTGCTTCTAGAAGCACTAGACCGCTCATTTGGGCAGCATTTAGAAGCTATTCTTTCCTCATCAGAGAGCGACACACCAACAGAATTATTAGCTAGTCTCGGGTCGCACCTCCTAGACCAACATGGTGGAGAAGATGCCTTGTTCCTTGAAGCCATAGTAGCTAGTAGACGAGACAAAGAACTGTCAGAAATGCTAGGTCGCCGACTTGAAGACATGGGCATGCGATATGCCAAGATCATAGAAGAGGCCAAAACCGACGGGCAATTTGACCAAACAATTGATACAGCCGCAATTGTTACATTCATCCAAGCAATAAGTCTAGGCTTCACTATTTTCCGCACCCTCAACACCCCCATGCCAGATCCAGATGAATGGCAAATAGTTATCAACACAGTCATCGCGTCAGCATTACCAACTACGACAGGATAAAAATAATGACAACTACAGACCCACGCACAGATCAGGAGATCCTTGAAAGATCCTCAATGGATGATGTTGATGCAATAGCTGAATTCAATGCAGACCCTGACGAAGTAATACACGCAGTGAAGAATCAAGCAGATACTCTCTTTACCTGGGATTACGAAAAAGGTAAGAGACCAAGACTTGACAAATTATATGAAAAAGCCAAAAACTCCCAATGGGATGCTCAAACTGACCTTGATTGGTCTATCGAAGTAGACACCCAGAAAGCATTTAACATCTTCACTGAATCATCTAATGTGAACACTGGGCATTGGACCGAACATCCAGATTCCCCGGCGAAAAATTGGGGAGATAAAGAATGGGAACAGTTCAGCCTTGAATCTTTCGCATGGCGGTTATCACAATTTAAACATGGCGAACAGGGCGCCTTGCTTTGTACAGCAAAAATAGTAGAAACAGTTCCATGGATTGATGCTAAATACTATGCCGCAACACAAGTTGTTGACGAGGCGCGCCACGTAGAAGTATTTGAAAAATACATTGAAGAAAAAGTTGGAATCACATATCCAGTTAACCCTCACCTGCAACTTCTTCTTGATGACATCATTAATGACAGTCGGTGGGATATGACATACCTAGGAATGCAAATAATGGTCGAAGGTTTAGCATTAGCTGCCTTCGGTTTAATGCATCAAGTAACAACCGAACCACTATTAAAGAAACTTCTCCGGTACGTAATGAGCGACGAAGCCCGCCATGTCGCATTTGGAGTGCTCAGCCTACAAGAGGTTTATCAGGATATGTCAGCCAAAGATATTTTAGAACGCCAAGAGTTTGCATTTGAAGCTGGGATCAGAATGCGTGATCGCCTCCTACAACAGGAAGTGTGGGACAAAATGGGATGCAATGTAAAACAAGCAGTACAACATGGACTTAACGTTCCTGAAGAAGACGACATTTTTAATCAATTGCTCTTTGCAAAAATTGTACCGAACTGCAGAAAACTCGGTCTTCTTGACGCAGGGGACGGTTGGCTTCGCGAGAAATTCACTGAAATCGGCGTTATAGAACTTGAACATCTTGAAGACACCGGAGATGAATACGAAGCATTCGCCCTTGACGATGATGAATTAATCGCTAACTCCAACGAGTAGTAATGAGTCTAAGCAGAAAATTAAAACGAGCCGCAGCTAAAAAAGCAGCTAAACAAGCCAAAAAAGAAAAGAAAAGTTTGCCAACCTTAAATCATGTTCACGGACCAGACTGCAATCACTAAGCATCAGTTATAAGTAAACGACCTTGGAAAGATCTAATTTAAACTTTCGATGAGCTAAGAGTTACGACCGAGATTTGGCTTTCGACCATGATTAGCCTTTTTGCGCCTAGCATTTGCTTTCTTTTTCTGTGTTCGTTTCGACATCAGTCCTCCGAATTCAATACCACCTTATCGTAAGGTTCCACAACTACCGACATGAGGCGCTACCCTCGCAAGAATGGAAAAGTTTGGATTCGTCGGTTTACCGAATGCAGGGAAGTCATCACTTTATAACGCGCTTACTGGCGGATCGGTACTCGCTGCCCCCTACGCATTCGCAACAACCGACCCAAATATAGGAGTGGCGAAAGTTCCCGATCACAGACTTGAACTTCTCACCGAAATGAGCGCATCAAAGTCATCCGTGCATGCCAGCGTACAATTCACCGATATCGGTGGACTGGTAGAGGGAGCAAGCCAAGGTGAAGGTTTGGGAAATCAATTCCTTGGAAATATTAGAGAAGTCGATGCGGTCGTATATGTCCTACGGGCATTCGAGGACGAAGATGTGCCAGGAATCCCCGACCCACTAGAACAGTTACGAATTCTAGAAATCGAACTCACACTCGCTGACCTTGAGTCAGTTGAAAAACATGCTACGAAAAGAATAAAAGCAGCACGACTTGACAAGTCCTTAGCGGAAGAAGTCGACGCACTTGAAAGTGCGTTAGCGATACTGTCAGATGGCATACCGTTATACCGAAGCGGTATAGGCAAAGAGAGACTTGAAGTACTACAACCTTATTTTCTCCTTACGGGAAAACCAGTAATGGCTATCGTAAACGTGGGAGACGATCAACTTCTAGACAATGAACCAGCCAAGAGAGTATCTTCTGAACTCGGCGAAAACGCAGATGTCATTAGTGTCTGCGTCCAGTTAGAAGCAGAGACAAGCCAACTTCCCCTAGATCAACGCGCTGAGATTCTTGACGGGTTTGGACTCGGAGACGGAGCGCTGCCGCGTTTCATCAAACGTGCATATCACATTCTTGGATTGAGAACTTTCCTTACAACCGGAGAGAAAGAAAGCAGAGCTTGGACTTTCCGCTCAGGGTCAACAGCACCGGAAGCAGCTGGACGGATACACACAGACTTTCAAAGGGGATTTATTCGCGCTGAAACAATTCAATGGGATGAATTACTTGAAACAGGAGGCTGGGTAGCAGCTAGAGACCAAGGTAAAGTCCGAATAGAGGGCAAGGATTACATCGTTCAAGATGGCGACGTCATGGACTTTAGATTTAACGTATGATCATCTAAACGACCTGACCTATCCAAAGTTTCATGTACTTCTGTCCCTACCGGCACCCAAATGAACAATTCCAGAATGAAAAACCTAGATTCCGTAAAAAAAGAACAACCTGAGAATAGGCACGCCCTAGTCTTGATTGCCACCCCTATAGGAAATCTTGAAGATATCTCTATAAGAGCAATTAAAGAATTAAGCAACGCTGATCTTATTTGCTGCGAAGATACACGAAGAACTGGAAAACTGCTTCAACTACTAGAGATAAAACCTCGCCCAGATCTATTTGTACTCAACGAACATACAGAACTAACCAAAAGCGCAGAAATAATAGAAAGGGTCAGAAACGGACAGAGAGTAGCGTTAGTAAGCGATGCAGGACTTCCAGGAATCTCAGATCCTGGCGAACACATCGTTAAAGAAGCAATCCAAAAGGAAGTAACAATTGAAGTGATTCCTGGACCATCAGCAGGAATCACAGCGCTAGTAGCTAGCGGCCTGCCTACTACGAGGTACGTTTTTCAAGGTTTCATCCCACGAAAAGGAAAAGCAAGGAAAGAACGGCTACATGAAATATCTGAAGAAAGAAAAACAACGGTTCTCTATGAATCCGGAAATCGCCTCAAACAGACAATTGAAGATTTAAAGAAAACCTGCGGTAACGACCGACAAATATCAGTAGCTAAAGAACTAACCAAAATTCACGAAGAGTTTGTTCGCGGAACACTTAGCGACGTCAACACAAAATTTCAATCCCGGAACTCCAAAGGCGAGTACGTAATCGTTATAGGCGGAAGGCAAGAAAGCGGAGAAGCCACCGATGAAGAACTACTAGATGCACTAAAAGAATTCACCGATCAAGGGAAATCCGACCGCGACGCAGTCAAAGAAACAGTAAAAAAATTCAATGTCAGCAAACGCCGTGTGTACGAACTCTCTATTGAAAACCCTTAAGACGCAGCAAACCCCACAACGAGAAGCGTAGACGGATAACCTATTGACTATGTCAACTCCGGTTCTCGTCGCTGTCGCATGGCCTTACGCTTCAGGCTCCCGCCATTTAGGGCACCTAGCCGGCGCATACCTTCCTGCAGATATTTTCGCTAGACAACAAAGAATCATCGGCAACGAAGTGCTCATGGTAAGTGGCTCCGATGTCCATGGAACTCCTATCACTGTTAGAGCAGATGCAGAAGGTGTAACCCCTCAAGACATCGTAAATCGGTATCATCAAGAATTTCTTTCACAATGGGAAGAATTGGGAATCAATTGGGACCTGTACACCACTACAGGCACATCAAACCACGCACTAGTTACTCAAGAAATGTTTCTAGCCCAATTACAAAATGGCTTTATAGACAAACGAATCACTAGTCAACTGTACGATCCTGAAGCTCAAAGATTCCTCCCAGACAGGTATGTGGAAGGAATTTGCCCTCACTGTAGCTATAACGAAGCCAGAGGAGACCAGTGCGATCAATGCGGGAAAACATATGATGCGACAGATCTAATTTCGCCAAGGTCGAAATTGTCCGAAGCTACCCCTGAAGCAAGAGAAACAGAACATTTCTATTTCAGATACTCAGACTTCAATGAAAAATTGAGCGGGTACCTAGGAGAACAAGAAGGATGGAGAAACCATGTCATAAATTTCGCCAAAGGATGGCTAACTGACGAAGGACTTATCGATAGAGCAATCACACGTGACCTTGACTGGGGAGTTAAAATACCTGTTGACGATTTAGGTGAAGGCAAACGTATCTATGTCTGGTACGACGCAGTGATCGGGTACCTATCTGCATCACGAGAATGGGCAACCAAAACAGGTGATGACGAAAAATGGAGGCACTGGTGGCACAACAAAGACGCTCGCCACGTGTATTTCATCGGGAAAGACAATATCCCTTTCCATGCGCTATTCTGGCCTGCTCAACTTTTAGCCACCAAAGACGCAATAGGGGGAGAAGACCTTCATCTACCTGATGACATACCAGCGAACCAATACGTCACATTCAAAGGCGGTAAAGCATCCGCAAGCCGAGGAGTGGGATTAACGATCTCTGAAGGATTGGAAAAATACCAACCAGACGCTCTACGTTACGCACTGGCCGCAAATTTTCCTGAACAAGCCGACACTGAGATTTCTGAGGAAGAAATCGTTCGTCGCGTTAATGACGAACTCGTTTCAAATTGGGGAAATCTCGTAAATAGAGTTTTGTCAATGGTATATAAAAATAGCAATCAGGCGATTCCTTCACCTGGTGAATTCACACCAGACGACCAAGCCTTACTGAACCAAGTAGATGATTCATTACGAATTTCTTTAGAGCAATTCGACCAAGTTGAACTCAGAGCCGCTTTAAGAACCGCTATGGAAACAGCTCAAGCAACAAATCGGTACCTTAACGCAACTGAGCCTTGGAAAATTTTGAAAATAGATGAGCCAAGGGGATTGACCATTCTTTTCGTTGCTTTAAGTGCGATAAATGGGATCAGAATCATGTTCCAACCTTTCTTGCCGTTCTCCAGTCAAACCTTGGACTCTATGCTTGGCAAACAAAATGGTTGGGCTCGGCAAGAACTTCAACCAGACTCTCCGTTATTAAAGCCAACCCCTTTATTTCGTAAGATTGAAACCGATGAAACCGGAAACTAAAGAACTCTGCTGGATAGACAACCACTGCCACTTTTCAAATGAAGGTTCCGAAAAAGACGTAATCCAAGAAGGAATCAAAGCAGGTGTGCAGAAATTTATCAACATAGGGACAGATCTTGAAAGTTCCAAACAAGCTGTAAGACTCGCTGAGTTATTCCCCAACACAGTATTTGCAACTGCAGGTATTCACCCCCACGACGCATCAAAAGGGATTGAAGGGATACACGAACTACTATCTAAACCAGAAATAGTAGCTGTGGGAGAATGCGGTCTAGATTTCTATTACAACCATTCACCAGCAGAGCAACAAAAAGAGGTTTTCTCTTCCCACATTGGGTATGCGAATGAGAAAGATATGCCTTTGGTAATACATACAAGAGACGCCTGGGAAGAAACCTTTAATATTCTTGACTCAGAAGGAACTCCATCTCGGACCGTCTTCCATTGCTTTACCGGAGGCCCCCAAGAAGCGGAAATGGCTTTAGCAAGGGGAGCTAACCTATCATTTTCAGGGATAATCACATTTAAAAATGCTCCAGAGGTTCGGGAAGCTCTGAAAATGACTCCAATAGATCGAATAATGATTGAAACTGACTCACCTTACTTAGCTCCTGTTCCCAAGAGAGGGAAGAAAAACTATCCGGCATACCTTCCATATATAGCCGAGAGGGTAGCTACGGAGATTAACATGGGTATAGCGGACCTTTCTAAAGCTTTATGGAATAACACCAATAAGTTCTACAGCCTTCCTCAAGAAACCACTCCTAGAACATAGAACTGACAAAGCGAAACCGCTCAGGTTGCCTTTTCCCATCTGTGAGGAAATAATGAGTGTGCAGTCGGGCGGAGGTAGAGAACTGCAAGAACTAACAAGCTTCAGAATTTTACATGCTCTACGATTTCCCATCGTAGGTGCCTCAATAGTGCTGCTCGCAGTCATTTCAGTTATATTTTCTCTGACCGGACCCACCGAGCCAGCGTTTCTAGAAGAAGCACTCAGCCAATCAGAACCAAATACAATACGCTCTGTAGAAATAGCAGAAGGTATCCCGAACGAAACAGTAGAGGAACAAACAAAGGCAACCACGGGAACTGACTTTAACGCTCAAGAAACGCAAGACAGATACAAAGAAACTCTTCGATCAGAAAATATTAATCTAGAACCCTACACCCCTAATTTCGTTCCTAAAGGAGATGCAATCACTACCATCTCGAGTTTCTCACCTCCACTCTCCGCATCTGAGAACATAGGTTCCTCACCTCCCTCGCCGGACCCCCCAACACAAAACCCAACACCAGACCCAACACCGGATACTAACTTCATTGCAGATGTAGAACAGTGGAGGCAATCAGTTGAATCAGCTATTAATTCCTATGGAGGACCTAGCAGCGACACAAACCGCTTTCTTAGAATCATGCAATGCGAAAGCATGGGCCAACCAAATGCTACTAACCCTTCAAGTGGCGCAGCTGGTCTAATGCAGCATCTACCCCAATATTGGGATGCTAGGGCGAACACGGCTGGCTATCCGGGATACAGCGCCTATGACCCAATCGCTAATATAAATGTCAGTGCTTGGCTGATATACCAAGCATCCGGCGGCGGTTGGCAACATTGGGTATGCCGATAAATGCAATACCCAGTAAATCTGCTTAGCAAGGTACTAGGCGAAACTTAAATGCACTGGAGCATTGAGATGGCTCAAAGGGAATAGAGACATGACATTAGGGAAAAAAGATCTTATAGATCTTATGGAACGGCACCAAATAAAACCATCAAAATCATTAGGCCAGAATTTTGTCATTGATCCCAACACAATCCATAAAATTATTCGTGAAGCAAAGGTTAAGTCAGAGGATCAAATTCTCGAAATCGGACCGGGGTTCGGTTCACTAACTTGCGAACTCTCAAAGTTCAGTTCCGTAGTCGCTATTGAATATGACCGTTTCCTCTTACCAGCGCTCTCAGAAGTTCTCAACGACCATGGGGTAGAACAAAAAGTTCAGATCATCCATGCAGATGCCATGAAAATTCCTTGGAAAACGTTTCTTTCCGAAAGGAAAGGAACTTGGAAAATGATCTCAAATCTTCCATACAACATTGCCTCGCCACTACTAATAAATATTTTGGAACAAGCACCGGAAGTAGAAGAAATATATGTAATGGTGCAAAAAGAAGTCGCCGAACGCTTTGCCGCAATCCCTGGAACGAGCGCATATGGAATCCCATCCGTCAAGTCACAGTATTGGGCTGAAGCCAAGATATTAGGGAGAATTTCCCCAGAAGTCTTCTACCCCATACCGAGAATTGACTCAGCGCTCCTGCAATTCAAACGACGTACTTCGCCAATTCCAGTCAATATCAAAATTTTTAACCAGATCGTTCGTAATGCCTTTACTCATCGAAGAAAAATGCTTAGGAAATCCATCGGGCATGCAATTAACCCATCCGTTTTTGACGAAGCTAATATAGACCCTCGCCAAAGACCTGAAGAACTCTCTGTGAAGAACTGGATAGATCTTGCCAATGGGTTACATGCGGAAAATCAATAGAGAACAAGCGTCCAGTAATGATTGAACTAACCTCACCTGCCAAACTAACACTTTCATTAAGAATTACAGGCGTACGCTCAGATGGATTACACACTATAGAATCTGAGATGGTCACCATCGATTTTGCTGATACTCTAACGATCGAAGATGAGGGCAATAGCGTAACCTACACAGGGAATTATCCCATTACCCCACCAGAAGAAGAAGACCTTGTTCTAAGAGCACTTAAAATGGTGGGTGCAGAAAAGAAAGTCACGGTAATCAAGAACATCCCCCCAGGCGGTGGTTTAGGCGGAGGTTCAGCTAATGCCGCATCTATTTTCCGCTGGGCTCGTTTCACTGATGAAATAAAAGCAGTTGACCTAGGATCCGACATTCCTTTCAACATCCGAGGAGGACACGCTTTAGTTAAAGGAATAGGAGAAGAGATCAAAAATCTTAAATACGAAAAAAGGGTATTTACGCTTTTGATTCCCCCATTCGGTTGTTCTACTGCCGATGTCTATGAAACATGGGACGAAATGGGATCTCCCAAAGGGACCAATGGAAATGACCTTGAACTGGCAGCGTTAAAAGTTGAACCTCACCTATGGCTTTGGAGAGATAAGCTAGAAAAACATTCTGGTCAGACTCCCAGGCTCGCCGGCAGCGGCTCCACATGGTTTGTTGAAGGCAGTTATCCAGGAGAAGGTTTCATCGTGACACAAACGACGCGTGCAAGTACAATCAGATCTACGCAAACACAATGAATTGGGGAAGAGAATTTATTTCCCGCGTTGACGTTGAGCTCTTGTTCGCTTCAACATCTTACGGTGCTTTTTCTTCCTCATTCTTTTACGACGTTTCTTAATTAATGAACCCATAGCGGTTGAAGACTACCTGAAGATTCCCGCAAAGCGGTGTTTGCCCAACAAAAAATAATTTTCCTAGAGCACCACCAAAATGTATTCTAGAAATATGGAATATCGAGAGAGAAGAAACACCAACAAATCATTACCTGAATGCATAGAACCCAGTGAGATACGATAGGTTCAGGAATAACAGCAATGGCCCGTAGTTCAATTGGCGGAACGCCTGGTTTTGATCCAGGAGGTTGCAGGTTCAAGTCCTGCCGGGCCAGCAACATGAAAAATAAGGAACACTTATGGAACTAATAACTAAAAAACGACTCCACCTTATTTCTGGTAGGTCAAACCTTCCCTTAGCACAAGAAATAGCTGACCATTTGGGGGTACAACTTGACCAACCAAACCTTGCTGAGTTTGCGAATGGAGAAATTCACTGCAGATTCTCTGAATCGGTTCGCGGAGGAGATGTTTTTATCATCCAAAGCCACTCTGCATCTGAAGGAATGACAATCAACGATTCAATAATGGAACAACTCATAATGGTTGATGCGGCACGACGTGCCTCTGCCAAAAGAATAACTGTTGTCTGCCCGTTCTATGGGTACGCTCGACAAGATAGAAAATCTGAAGGGCGAGAACCAATCACCGCCCGCCTTCTAGCCACACTTTTCATTGCAGCTGGAGTTAGCAGAATGGTATCTGTAGATCTCCATTCAGGTCAGATACAAGGATTTTTCGAGAAACCCGTTGACCATTTAACCGCCATGCCAGTCCTAGTTGAATACATGCGTACCCTCGGAGACGACCTCGTTGTCATATCTCCCGATACAGGACGAGTTAAAGTAGCTGAACGATATGCAAGCGAACTCGCAGCTGATCTCGCCATTGTTCATAAACGAAGGGTAAAAAATAAGAAGAACGTCATCGAGTCTAAAGACGTAATGGGGGATGTTGATGGCCGCGTCTGCGTCCTGATAGACGACATGATTGATACGGGAGGGACCATAGTGGGAGCTGCCGAACTACTTGCCGAAAAAGGGGCTAAAGAAATCTATGCTTGCACAACACATGGTGTTTTTTCAGATCCAGCAATTGAGCGAATACAGGGCTCTGTAATCAAGGAAATTGCTATGACAAACACTCTGCCTCTACCCGAAAATAAACACATTGATAAGATCAAAGTTCTATCTGTCGCTGGAATTATTGCATCCGCCTTAGATGCTGTTTTTGAAGATACAAGCGTTAGCGAAATATTTGGCGGTAAACATTTAAGCTAGAAGCAAACGGGTGGTTCAGCTAAATCTCACGGGTACACTTTGGATCTGGTAAAACATCACTCGCGACTTACTATTTGAGTTAGTTGGTAGGAAGATCAAAATGGCAGATTTAGTATTAAACACTGAAGAAAAAAAAGAACTTGGGAGTCGCTCGTCCCGTCGTTTACGACGTGATGGAAGAGTACCCGGGGTCCTTTATGGTCTGGGCGAAGATGCTCTGGTGTTCAGCGTCGACTACACAGATTTGCGTGGGGCATTAACTACAGAAGCTGGTCTTAACGCTCTGATCCAAATAAATGTTGGAGGTTCAAATCAACTCTCAATCTTAAAAACCCTCCAAAGGCATCCCGTAAAGAATGAAGTCATCCATGTTGATTTCGTTAGAGTCGACCCAAATCAAGAACTAGCTGTTGAAGTGCGGCTAAAACTTGAAGGAGATGCGAAAAAAGTCACTGATGAAAATGGCATGGTTGATCAAACTATGTTCTCCCTTTCCGTATTATCTTTGCCACAGGCGATTCCAAACGAATTAATCGTAGATGTTTCTAACTTGGAGATAAATAGCTCAGTCAGGGTAGAAGACATAAAACTCCCTGAAGGAGTAAGAACTGAGGTTGACCCAGAAGAGACCGTTGCAGTTGGAACAGTCACTCGATCAACTATGGAATCAATAGCAGCTGAAGAAGCCGCTGAAATGGGACTGCTAGAAGATGGAGAAGATGGAGAAGATTCAGGTGCTGAAGGTGATGATTCTGGAGAAACCGAAGAAACTCCAGCCGAAGATAGCGAATAAGACCCGTGCTGCGTAGACAGCGCAAGCGCAAAACAACCTCACCACCAGATTTGCTAGTTGTTGGGTTAGGAAATCCTGGAGAGAAATACCAGAACACACGACATAATGTTGGACACCAAGTCGCTAAAGCCTTTTCAGTCAAGCATGTCGGAGCCTTTAAGAAAAATAAAGCGTTAGCTTCCTGCAGCGAGATAAGAATTGCTTCTCAAAGAATAGTTCTTGCCATTCCACAAACTTTCATGAACGAATCAGGACTTGCAGTACAAAAATTAACTCAGCTATACAACATATCCAATCCCGAAGATCTTCTTATCATCCATGATGAACTTGATTTACAACCTGGTGCTATGAAATTAAAGCTTGGAGGAGGTTTAGCCGGTCATAATGGTCTTAAATCAATTGAACAACACATCCACACAAGAGATTTTGGTAGATTACGAATTGGGATAGGGAAACCAGAGATCTCTGAACAAGGAAGAAATTTTGTTCTGAAACGCCCCTCCAAACAGGATCAAGAGAAGATAGATTCGTGTGTTCTAAAATCAATAGAAGCCATTGAAACTCTCGTATCTGAAGGGTACGAAAAAACCATGAATAAGTTCAATGGCGACATTTGACAGCTGCGTAACTGAGCTAGGGAAGCACTCAGTCATTGCTCAAATGGCGAACCTTAGAGACAAAGATTTCGTAATCCCTGAAAATGCAAGAAGTTTGGTACTAAGTTCCTACGTTGCATCTGGAGGAAGGAGTCCAGTCCTAGTAGTAACGACAACTGAGGAGCAATCTCAGCAGACCGTTAAGGATTTATCTAAATTTCTTCCGGAATTGGATATCTCTTGGTTCCCAGCTTGGGAAACTCTTCCTTTCGAAAGGGTTAGTCCAGCAATAGAGACAATGGGGAGAAGAAGCGAGGTTCTCTGGAAGATTAGAAATGGTGACCCTCCTGAAATTATTGTTGCCACTTCTCGATCTATCTCGCAGATTCTGGCACCAAACCAGTTTGCCGGTCCAATCGTATTAAATCCGGGTGAGACAGTAAATTATGAAACTCTGATAAGTCAATTATCCCAATATGGGTATCAAAGAACTTCACAAGTCGAACGCCGAGGCGAGTATGCGGTTCGCGGTTCGATTATTGATGTTTACCCATCAACATCTAGCACTCCAATTCGTCTGGACGTATGGGGCGATGAAATAGAACGCTTAACAGACTTTTCCGTAGCTGACCAAAGATCTAGAGAGGCAAAGAAAACCGTAGAGATCTTTCCTGCCCGTGAATTGATCCCTACTGAATTAGTGCGAGAAGAAGCTAAGAAATTAATAGACACCCAAACTTGGGGAATAACGCATTGGCAACGCTTTGTGAACCTTGAAATCTTTGAAGGCATGGAGTCTTGGCTTCCATGGGTGACGCCAACCCAAGAAACATTTGTAGATATTTTTCCGTCAAATGGAGTCATTTTTTTGTTTGAACCGCAAAGAATATTTCAACGAGGGGAAGATCTGATCTCTGAAGAAGCCAATGTAGCTGCAGCTCTAGCGCAAACATGGGGGATAGAAACAGATGAGAGTTTCCCAAAACTCCATATTGACCTAGAAGCAATCCTGTTCAAAGGTAGCCACATACGTATTAACTTTGTAACGTCATCCCCAGATCCTGATACTCCCCACATATCTACAAAATCCATTCAGGATCTAAATAAATCACCCGAGCAACACCTAATCGAGCTCTTAAACGAAGATTTTTGCGTCATCGTTACTACTCATAGTGAAATAGCAGCTTCTCAGCTTAAGGCGAGAATAGATTCGATCGATCTTAACGCCGAAATAGTCCTAAAAAATGAAGACATCATAACGGACAAGGGAATAAAAATTATTTCTACCTCAGACCAGAGTGGAGTTATTTTACCAGATAACAAAATCGCAATTATTCCAGAAACCGAACTCTATGGAAGGAGACGCTCCCACAAAACTCCCAAGAAAAAATCAACAATACCCTTACCACAAATAGAAAATCTTCGAAAAGGTTCATTTGTTGTGCATGAACACCACGGAATCGCTCAATACCAGGGGATAGTAAAAAGAACGCTAGTCGGGAATGAAAGAGACTATTTACTTTTGGAATACCGCCGCGGCGACAAATTGTATGTTCCTACAGACCAAATCCAACAAGTTAGTCAATACACGGGAGGAAGCATCCCATCACTTAGCCGCATGGGAGGATCGGACTGGACGCGAACAAAAACTACCATCAGAAAGGAAATACAAAAAATAGCTCAGGAATTGGTGGTTCTTTATCAGGAAAGGGAATCGTTGCAGGGATTTCGCTATTCTCCAGATTCGCTTTGGCAGAAAGAACTTGAAGAATCCTTCCCATTTCAAGAAACACCTGATCAGTTGATAGCTATGAATGATGTGAAATCAGATATGGAAGAAGGAAAACCGATGGACCGCCTTGTTTGCGGAGATGTTGGTTTCGGGAAAACCGAAATAGCGCTTCGTGCTGCTTTCAAAGCAGTCCTAGATAACAAACAAGTAGCCGTGTTGGTCCCCACAACACTTCTAGCCCAACAGCACTTCCAAACATTTACTGAAAGGTTAAGTCGATTCCCCATACGAATCGCTGTCCTTAGCAGGTTCCTTTCTGTTAAACAGTCTTCGGAAGTAGTTGCAAAGATATCCAAAGGCGAAATTGACCTAGTAATCGGGACGCACCGCCTTCTTTCTGAAGATGTACGGTTCCATGACCTCGGTCTTTTAGTGATTGATGAAGAACAAAGATTCGGCGTCTCTCATAAGGAACGAATTAAATCAATGAAAACCAATGTTGATGTTTTAACATTAACCGCTACTCCGATACCAAGGACACTAGAAATGAGTCTCACGGGGATTCGAGACCTTACACTGCTCAACACGCCACCAACAGATCGGCAACCCATATTGACTTATGTTGGTGATTACGACGACGCAATCGTTGTGGCGGCGATACGTCGAGAGCAACTTCGTGACGGACAGATCTTCTTTGTCCATAACCGTGTTTCAGATATTGAAATTGTTGCTGACAGACTAAGAGAAAAAATACCTAAAGCCCGAATTGCTGTTGCCCACGGTCAAATGGATGAAGGGTCTTTAGAACAAACAGTTATAGATTTCTGGGAAAAAAAATATGACGTTCTGGTATGCACAACCATTATTGAATCAGGGATAGACATGCCAGCAGTGAACACACTGATAGTGGATAGAGCCGACCGTTTAGGTCTTGGCCAACTCCATCAATTAAGGGGGCGCGTCGGTCGCTCAGGTACCAAAGCTTACGCGTACTTGCTAACCCCGCCAGATCACAACCTTGGCGAAGAAGCATATGAAAGACTAAGAACCATAGGGGAGGCTACTGACCTCGGGTCCGGTTTCAGAATAGCTATGAGAGATTTAGAGATCCGAGGAGCAGGAAACTTGCTTGGGACAGGACAGTCAGGCCACATTGCCGCTGTCGGTTATGACCTCTATTGCAAGCTAGTTACCGAGGCTGTCGATGAACTTCGGGGAATCCCCAAGGAAGAGAAACCAGAAATCCTTATTGAATTACCTGAAACCGCCTACATACCTAAGGACTACATGCCTAGAGAAGAATCAAGGCTAGAAGCGTACAGAAGGCTTTCCTCGGTAAGCAATAAAGATGATGTGAAAGAAATCCAAGCTTCTTGGCTTGACCGCTACGGACAACCACCTGAAGTCGCAACAAATCTATTACGAATTGCATATTTGAGAACATCTTTGAGACAACATGGAATCACAGAAATTCAAGCCTCTAAAGTGCATGGCTTTGGAAAGCCTAAATGGAACATACGTATATCACCTATCTCTTTACGCCCATCGGAAAGAGTTAGAACATTGCGTATCTACGAAAGTTCAACCTACAAGGAGGACCAAAAAGAACTAGTTCTTCGCATCCCAGATATCGCTGAAGCCGTAAACGAAATAATGTCTTTCCTAGAAGGAGTAGGATCAAAGCGGTAAGACACAAGCAAGAAGTTCTTGCAAGAAGATAGAATTTCAATTTTTCTATAACTCAACTCACCCACATCAACAACATTTCCCCACAACAAGGGTATTTTGGATTAGTAACCTTAAAAGTTTGAACTGCAATTCCGAAAGGATGAAAGAGAAATGTCTGACAGTAAAATTAAAAAAGTTGTCGGGCGAGAAATCCTAGATTCTCGAGGAAATCCTACAGTAGAAGTAGACGTGACGCTCCACGACGGTTCCTTTGGACGCGCAGCGGTTCCATCTGGCGCATCCACTGGGAGGTTTGAAGCGGTAGAGATGCGAGACGGGGAAGAGCGGTATTTAGGGAAAGGCGTAACTAAGGCCATAGGGAATGTAAATAACGCAATCGCAAACGAAATTAGAGAATTAGATGCGCAAGACCAAAGACACATCGATAGGACAATGCTCCTTCTCGATGGAACTGAGAATAAATCAAATCTTGGTGCAAATGCAATACTTGGAGTTTCACTCGCAGTGGCCAAAGCAGCGGCTTCATCATTGAACCAACCTTTGTACAGGTACCTAGGCGGCGCTTCAGCTCATGTTCTACCTGTGCCGATGATGAATGTTCTAAATGGGGGCGGACATGCAGACAACAATGTTGACTTGCAGGAATTTATGATCATGCCCACTGGAGCCGCTTCGTTCTCTGAGGCACTTCGGTGGGGGGTCGAATGTTATCAAACACTGAAAATAGTGCTTCAGGAGAAGGACTTATCAACAGCAGTAGGTGACGAAGGAGGATTTGCTCCCGATCTTGCATCAAATGAAGCAGCTGTACAGCTACTAGTAGAATCAATTGAAAAAGCTGGATTCATACCTGGAGATGACATCACAATAGCGTTAGACGCAGCGAGTTCAGAAATCTTCCAAGATGGGGAATATGTTCTCTCTGGAGAAGGCAGAAAACTGGACTCAAAAGGAATGGCTGAATATTTCGAAAATCTAGTTAACGAGTACCCAATTATCTCAATTGAAGACGGAATGGATGAAGAGGATTGGGAAGGGTGGAAAGAACTTACCGAGAAGATAGGTGACAGGACTCAACTAGTAGGAGATGACCTTTTCGTAACAAATACTCATCGGCTCCAGATGGGAATCGACAGCGAGACAGCTAATTCAATACTTATTAAAGTAAATCAAATTGGGACCTTAACAGAAACTCTTGAAACTGTAGATCTAGCAGGACGCCACGGATACACATCCGTTATGTCTCATCGGTCCGGTGACACCGAAGATACAACTATTTCTGACCTTTCCGTCGCAACAAATTGTGGTCAAATAAAAACAGGAGCGCCATCGCGCAGTGAGAGAGTCGCCAAATATAATCAATTAATTCGTATAGAAGATGAACTTGGAGACGCGGCTGCATTTCGCGGTATCGACGCATTGAGGGCCAGGTAATATGTCTGTTCTGTCAGGGGATTTAAAACAAGATTCAGTAGCAGTTGAAAGAACTCGCCGAATTACATTAGGGGTCCTAGTGGCACTAGTAACCCTTCTTATCTTGTGGTGGAGTTTCGACTCATTCCAACTTTGGAGCGAACAAGGCAAGGAACTCTCAATCAAAGAAGTGGAGTTGATCCAGATCGAAAACGAATATGGAATTCTCCAAGAAAGAGAGCAAACGTTGTACCTACCATCGGAAATTGAATGGCTAGCAAGACAGAATTTTGGACTGATTAAACCAGGCGAAGAAGCATTCGCTGTACCGCCGCCAGCTCCGGAACCGGTTAGATTACCTTCGGTTTGGCCGTTCACTTATCTTGCAGAAACTCTCGGGGGATAAATGCGAAACCCAATCGAAGCTAAAGAATTATCGCGTACTTTCGGAGATCTGGTTGCGGTAGATGGGATTAATCTCTCCGTAGCTAAAGGCGAGGTTTTCGGGTTTCTCGGCCCTAATGGGGCAGGCAAATCCACCGCTGTTCGAATGTTAACAACGCTCTTAAAGCCAACAAGCGGCCAAGCATGGGTGGCTGGACACAATGTAATGAGCTCAGCAGGTGCTGTAAGAAAGAGAATTGGGGTTGCTTTACAAGACGCCGCTATTGATCCCCTTATGACAGGCAACGAATTACTAAAGCTTCAATCAGTACTGCATGGAATCCCCAAAAGGAAAGCACGTGCTAGATGCGGAGAGTTGCTTGAAACCGTAGGATTAACAGCGGCTGGAGACCGAAGAGTTGGTACATACTCCGGGGGGATGCGACGACGCCTCGACCTTGCCTTATCGCTTGTACATGAGCCCGAAGTGCTATTCCTAGATGAACCCACAACGGGATTAGATCCAACCAGCAGAGTGGCTCTCTGGGATGAAGTAAGGAAACTAAACCAAGAAATAGGAACAACTGTGTTTCTAACAACTCAGTATCTAGAAGAAGCCGACCAGTTAGCTCAGAGAATAGCCATTATTGATGAAGGGCGAATTGTTCGTGAAGGAAGCCCCAGCGTACTTAAAAATCAAGTGGGGGCGCCTACTCTACGAGTGGATGTTTGGGAGAAAGACTATAACGCAGCTAAGGCGACAATGGCTCATTTCGGTGAAGAACGCCCAGCACGAAAAGGAAGAATAGCTATTGGTTTAAACGCAGGAACTAGAGGAATAACCGTTGTCCTCAAAGCGCTCGAAGACAAGTCAATAGAGGTTCAACACGTTGAATTAGATGAGCCAAGCTTAGATGACGTATTTGCAGATGCTACCGGCCGCCGCCTTGAAGGCGGGGAAAGTGCGTAATAACAGTTAATGCAAGTCAGGAATTTTTTACCTCAAACAATACAACTTTCCCATAGAAGCATTTTGGGGATGGTAAGGCAACCACAGTCATGGGCTCCAAGCCTTTTCTTCCCTCTACTCCTAGCAGCAGTGTATTCGTCACAATTTAGTAAAGCAGTTAACCTCCCAGACTTCCCCTATCCAGATATAAGTTTTTTGGACTTCATATTGCCGGCATGTGTCATACAAGGAGTCCTATTCGGATCAACAAATAGCGCAACTGACCTAGCCGGAGATATAGAGAATTCGTTCATGGACCGATTGCTTTCTTCTCCGGTTTCAAGACCTTCAATTCTTGTTGCTCGACTGGCAAGCGCATTTGTGTATGGACTTTTCCAAGCAACAATCTTGATCACAATTTTCTATATCTTCGGAGCAGATCTCGCCGGCGGTGTACCAAGTGCATTAGCTCTAATGTTTGTAACCTCCCTTCTTTCAATGGCCGTTGGTAGTTTCCTGATCGCAGTCGCTCTTCGGACAGGTTCGCAAGAAGTAGTTAATTCTCTCTTCCCTCTAATATTCGTCTTCATCTTTATAAGTTCAGCGTTTTTCCCAGTTGAATTAATGGAAGGTTGGTACGGGGCAATTGCCAAATGGAATCCACTTACATGGGTGATTGACTGGACTAGGGGCCTAACCGTTGAAGGATTCTCGTGGGCTAACTTCATCAAAGCAGTCGGAATAGTCACGGCAATCGCAGTCATTGGGGTGACTATCGCTATCGGCCAACTTAAAAAACGTTTAGCAGCTGCATCATGACCAATTCCTACACAGTTAAAGGACACTCATTTCTTGTCGGTCAAGCATTTGTGGGACGAGGATTGATGCGCATGCGAAGATTACCTTCATTGATGCTTCCTACAATTGTTATGCCAATTTTTTTCGTTGTGGCGTTCAGCGGATCATTTGCATCCGTTGTTGCACTTGAAGGGTATGGCACTGACAAAGCTGTGAATTGGATGACGGCTTGGGCAGTGCTACAAGGAGCAGCATTCTCAGGACTCGGTGGAGGAGGGCTTACAGCTACGGATATTGAAAATGGTTTTTTTGACCGGTTGCGAACTGCCCCAATCAATCCGTCTGTTCTTCTTACCGGTTTGGTGGGCTACTCCATATGCCGAGCTGTTATACCAACGACAGCGGTCCTCATAGTATCTTTTTGTTTCCTAGGAGCAGAAATGCCTGGGGGAGGTCTTGGGTTTATCATGGTGTACATTTCTGCTATCGGAATGGCAGCATTCATGTCCTTTTTCGTCCTTGGAATCGTTTTCATTTTCAAATCCATAAAATCATTGGCAATAGCGCAGATTGTAATGTTCAGCACTATGTTTTTATCAGTCGGCCAAGCTCCACTTGAGGCAATAGAGGGTTGGCTAAATGGGGTAGCAGAAGTAAACCCAATCTCTCATGTAATCAGAATGTGTAGGCAAGGGTTTTTGGGAGAAGTAACCTGGCAACAAACTCAACCGGGTTTAATAGCAATGCTTTGTTTGATAGCTGGCACGGCTATTTGGGCAAGAATTTGCTATAGAAAAGTTGATATATAGATTGAGTTAGTGTTCACCCCATCGTGTGTACTAGATTCCTAATATAGAAAAGGGGAAGTAAGTGGAAGTAAGTCTGAACATAAACGGCGTAACGCATACTCACGATGTTGAACCTCGAACTCTTTTGGTCCAATTCATAAGAGAATCTGCTGGTTTAACAGGGACCAACATAGGGTGTGATACCTCATCCTGTGGAGCTTGTACCGTCCACCTAAATGGGGAGTCGATAAAATCCTGCACGGTTTTAGCTGCACAGGTGGATGAAATGGAAATCACAACTATAGAGGGTTTGGCGGAATCTAATGGGGATTTGCACCCTATGCAGCAAGCGTTTCATGAATGCCATGCCCTTCAATGCGGATACTGCACTCCTGGCATGGTTATGGCATGCGTCTCACTTGTAAATGAAAATGAAGACCTAACGGAAAGTCAAGTTCGGGAAGGCTTAGAGGGAAACCTTTGTCGATGCACCGGATACCACAACATAGTTAAAGCTGCTCTCCAAGCGAGTGAGTCATAATATGATCCCAGCAAATTTTGAATACGTCCGTGTTGACTCTGTAGAAGGCGCTTTGGAAGCTCTTAAAGAACACGGTGATGAAGCAAAGTTAATAGCCGGAGGACATTCTCTCCTGCCTCTAATGAAATTTAGGCTCGCCGCACCAGCCTTCCTAGTTGATATTAACCGACTTGAAGAATTGAAATATGTTGAAGAAGAAAACGGACACCTTCGGATAGGAGCATTAACTCGGCATTGCGATGTCGAAAACAGTGAATTGATCAAAACGAATGCTGGACTTCTTGCCGATGCAACACATCACGTCGGCGATCCACAGGTACGACACCGAGGAACGATCGGAGGAGCTATAGCCCATGGAGACCCAGCTTCAGACATACCATCGGCTCTTATAGCATTGCGTGCCATCATTATTGTTTCCGGACCGAGCGGCGTGCGCGAAATCCCAATAGATGATTTCTTCACCGGTTTCTTAGAAACTGATCTCAATGAAGATGAGTTACTAACAGAAATCAAAGTACCTAAAGCGCCTGATGCTAAATGGTCATTTCAGAAATTTAACCGCAGGGCGCAAGACTGGGCAATTGTTGGTGCTTCTATTCTCCTAGACGAAAATAACAGCGGGGTTTCTTTAATCAACATGCATTCCACGCCTTTCCGGTCAACTGTTGTTGAGCAAGCAATTGCAAGTGGTGCGACCGCAGAAGAAGCTTCTGAAATGGCAGCGGAAGGTACCGAACCGACTGCTGATATCAATGCTTCAATCGACTACCGCAAGCACCTCGCTAGGATCCTCGTCAAACGCGGTTTAGAAGAAGCAGGTCGTTAAACAAATCAGGTATTTCAGAAATGAGTTGATGACCTGTATTGACCAACGATAGATCCCTGTAGATTGATAACCATGGAGTTGTTCGTACCTAAAGATGTGGGTCAAGTTCAAGCAGGCCTTAAAGACCACGGCTATTTTGCTTCGGAAGGTCTCGCTTCAGCAATCTTCTTAAGCCTAACCCTGAAACGCCCCTTATTCCTAGAAGGAGAACCAGGCGTCGGGAAAACAGAAGTGGCAAAGGTCCTATCAAGCTGGTTGCAAACAGAGTTGATACGGCTTCAATGCTATGAAGGACTAGATGCTTCACAAGCAATGTACGAGTGGGATTATTCACGTCAACTTCTTCACCTACGTGCATCTGAGGCTTCAGGCCGTGCCACTGAGATTGATGAAAAAACTCTCGAAGATGAGTTGTACGATGAACGATTTCTAGTTAAACGCCCACTTCTCCAAGCAATAGATTCTCAAGGCAGAACCTCTCCCGTGCTATTGATAGATGAAATCGACAGAGCCGATGATGAGTTCGAAGCATTCTTATTAGAGATTCTATCTGACTATTCAATCACCATTCCAGAGATTGGAAGCTTCACTGCATCTGTACCACCAATAGTTGTAATTACTTCTAATCGCACAAGAGACGTTCATGACGCTCTAAAGCGAAGATGCCTGTACCACTGGGTTGAACATCCCGGATATGAACGTGAGATTGAGATTATCAAAACCAAAGCTCCCGATGTCGCTCCTAAGCTAGTAAAACAAATAGCAGCAGTAGTTGAACAGATGAGAGAAATGAGTTTATATAAACCACCAGGAGTCTCAGAAAGCATAGATTGGGCCCTCGCCCTTGACCGTCTAGGAAGTAGAAACCTAAATGAAGAAGCAATCCTTTCCACGATAGGGGCGTTACTAAAATACCACGAAGACCAACAAAAGGTGAAAGGTAAAGACCTGAATCAGGTCTTACAAAATGCGTATGCCCGCGCCGGCTGACCTCTATAAAATTTCAACTACACCAGAATTGCTTGCCCAGAGCTTTGTCACTTACCTGCGAGCTATGGGAATCAATGTGCCTATAGCGGCAACAGTTGTTTTTCATGAAGCATTGGGGGCTATAGGGGTACAAGAACGCAACAATGTCTATTGGGCTGGAAGAACTACTTTGCTCTCGCAACCAAGCGATATTCCGACTTATGACGAAGCTTTCCGAACTTTTTGGGAAGGCTCAATGAAACTAGAAATAAAAGAGGATACGCCAACGAAAGAATTCATACAGGTTGGAAATGAAGAGGTTGAATTAGAAGAAAATTCTGAAGACCGCATGGCTCAAGACAATGTTATTTCTTTGAAGTATTCCCCTTCCGAAATCTTAAAAAACAAAGACTTCGCTCTTTATTCAGAAGAAGAACTTAATGAAGTGTATGACCTAATGAAGTCAATAGAGTCGATAGGTGGCACACGCCAATCCAGAAGAAAAATTACTACATCAAAACAATCAGTACATCCAAATTTAAAAAAGATGGTTAGGTCATCTTTCAAAACCGGTGGCGAACCTATCAAGCGCCATTTCATCCAACATGGGGAGAAAACACGAAACGTTGTTTTTCTTTTGGACATCTCAGGATCAATGGACTCCTATGCGCGAGCGTTATTGAGATTTATTCAGGCTGCGGTTATTGGACGCAGGAGAGTGGAAGCGTTCACTTTAGGGACACGACTTACAAGAGTCACGAAAGAACTATCAAATCGGGATCTAGACGTCGCTCTCAGCCGCGCTTCGCAATCTATCCCAGATTGGTCAGGCGGAACCAGAATTGGTGACTCCTTAGCAAATTTCGTAAATAACTGGGGGCAACGCGGAATGGGTCGAGGGTCGACCATCGTGATCCTTTCTGACGGTTGGGATCGAGGGGATTCAGAAATCATGACAGAACAAATGGGGAGGTTAAGTAGGCTCTCCCACCAAATAATTTGGATGAATCCACTCAAAGCCTCACCGGGTTATGAACCATTGGCGCAAGGCATGGCAGCAGCAATACCATTTATTGATCATTTTATTGAAGGTCATAGTTTAGAATCTTTAAGTGACTTAGCCGAATTACTTACCGAATAGGAGAGAGCCTTGAAAGAAATCCTCAAAGATCTAGAAAAGTGGAGAAAACAAGGTATGAGAAGTGCTGTAGCTCGAGTGATATCCCTAGAAGGATCTGGTCCTAGAGATGCAGGAGCGGCGATGGCCGTTAGCGAAGAAGGCAAAGTATCGGGATCAGTTTCGGGTGGTTGTGTGGAAGGGGCAGTAGTCGCTGAAGCCTTAGAAATCATTGAAAGTGGCGAGAGAAAAATAGTTTCTTTCGGCTATAGCGATGATGAAGCATACGCGGTGGGACTTACCTGCGGTGGCACTATCAATCTTTATATTGAACCCTTTGACTGGTAGACATGGAACTTAATATTTTTGAACGATTTAAAAAAGATCTTGAATCAGGACTTCCTCTTGCATTAGCAACAATAATTGAAGGAACTGGACAGGGCACGAAATTACTTCTCACGTCGGACGGGTCAACCCTAGGGTCATTGGGCGATAAATCCCTAGATCGAGTACTTACCCGAGATATGGCAGGTGAGTTAGCCGCAGGACGAACAAGTATTCGACACTATGGCCCCAAAGGAGAAGCGAGAGATGAAGCACTCTCTATTTTCATAGAAAGCTTTGCACCACCTCCACAAATGCTTATTTTTGGAGCTGTTGACTTCACTGCAGCATTGGTTCGAGTAGCAAAAATCTTAGGTTACAAAGTAACTGTTTGTGATGCTCGCCCAGTATTCGCTACCGAAGAACGATTTCCTCAAGCCGACAGCGTTGAGAATGCTTGGCCAAATGACCTAATTGAGGAAGTCGGGGAAACGCTAGGACCTCGAGACGCTATTTGTGTTTTAACCCATGACAACAAGTTTGATGTGCCTGCGATTACAGCGGCCCTCGACACCAGCGTTGGGTATATCGGAGTCATGGGGAGTAGAAAAACGCACGATAATCGAACCAACAGGCTCAAAGAAGCAGGGGTGAATGAAAGCCAGTTCAAACGAATTATGTCCCCAATTGGAATTGACCTTGGCGCACGCACGCCTGAGGAAACAGCTATTTCAATCTGCGCAGAGATTATTGCGATGAGAACAGGTCGAGAAGCCCCTCACCTTAAAACTGGGGAAGGGCCTATTCACGGTGAATACTGAAATATTACCCTTAGAGCAACAAGTAGACAGATCTACATCTCTACAATGAGATAGTGAGTGATCAACACCCCTATGAGACCCCTACCGAAGAGGGAACAGCTGCAGTTATCCTCGCTGCCGGAAAAGGGCAGCGCTACTCCGGTGACACTCATAAACTCCTAGCAAATTTTAAAGGTAAGCCAGTACTCCAATGGGTAATTGACAATGTAATAGAAGCTAATTTCAGTGCTGTATATATTGTCTCCGGAGCAATCAATCTACATACTGAGAGTAGCCTTAATCTCACTTCTGAGAACATTACCATTGTCCAAAACCATAACTTTGAAGAAGGGCAAGTAACATCGCTAAGGAGTGCAATTTCGGTCGCTGGCCAAGACGGCTACACTGCTGTAACAGTCGGACTTGGAGATATGCCTCTTGTGCCAAGCAGCGCTTGGACAGCCGTTTCAGAAGCCGAAGGGCAGTTAGTGACGGCAACCTTTTCTGGGAACCGGTGCCCACCAGTCAAGATAGACGAAGAGTTGTGGACTCTAATACCAATTTCTGGCGATGAAGGGGCTCGATCCCTTCTTCGGCTTCGGCCAGATTTAGTCAATGAGGTACCATGCGAAGGAAGCCCGATAGACATTGACACAAGGAGTGATTTAGAACGATGGAACTAAACAACGAAATCGAAGTTAACGCACCAATAGAAGAGGTATGGGAAGCATTCAATACCCCCGAAAGAATAGCTCCTTGCCTCCCGGGGGCAGAACTCCAAGAAGTAGATGGAGATAATTTCTACGGTGCGGTCAAAATAAAAGTCGGGCCTATAACAGCTCAATATAAAGGCACAGCAACGTATCTTGAGAAAGATCATGACCTAAAAAAAATTGTTATTAAAGGAGATGGGCGAGATACAAGAGGAGCTGGAAACGCTAGCGCGCTAATCACGGCGGAACTTTCGGAAGTCTCTCCCACCGCTACAAATGTGAATGTAAAAACAGAATTGACTATCACTGGAAAAATTGCACAATTTGGTCGCGGAGCAATAAGTGACGTCAGCGGAAAATTAATGACACAGTTTGCAAACAACCTTGAAGAACTTCTCGACTCAGGAGATAACAACCGAGCCACTACCTTGACCGGAAATAACCTAGGCGATAAAAAAGAAACCGAATTGAACCTCCTTAGCGTCGTAGCAGTACCAGTTTTGAAAAGATTCGCCGTTCCTCTTATGGGAATAGCAATCATCTTATTCATGGTTATCCGGTACGTAATCCTGTAAATCAGGAGAATCCATGCAAGATCAAGAAGCAGAAGAAGTGCGATTGATTCAAGAATTACTTGGCCGCCAACCACAAGGAAAATTTGAAGTGGCAGTCCGAAGACCGGATGGAACCCCAAGAGTCATAAAAAATTCCCCCTTCTTGGATGACGGAACTCCAATGCCCACCTTGTATTGGTTAGTAGATCCTCTGGACAAGCTCCTTATTAGTAGGCTCGAATCAAACGGTGCTATAAAGATCGCTGAATCAGAAATAGGACTTGAAAAAATAGCATCAGCTCATAAAAGATATGAAGAGGAACGCAACAGCGCTATTCCGGCAGAACATTTAGGTCCGTCTCCGACCGGGGGAGTTGGTGGCACAAGAGTAGGTATAAAATGTCTTCACGCTCACTACGCATGGTTTTTAGCCGGCGGGAAAGACCCAGTTGGAATCTGGGTAGACCAGCAATTAAAAGTAGAAGTACTTAGAGAATAAAATGGCTTCAGTTGTAGCAGCTATAGATTGTGGAACAAACAGTACGCGGTTACTCATCGCGGAGCGTAACCAAGATAAGAAATACCGTACGCTTATCCGAGAAACACAAATTACGCGTCTTGGAGAAGGTGTTGATGAAACACAGGCGCTCTCGTCCACAGCGATAGACCGAGCACTGGTCACATTAATGGGGTACAAAGAGAAACTACGTGACTATAAAGTCTCTGAAGTACGCATGGTCGCAACGTCTGCAGTTCGAGATGCTTCCAATGGCCAAGTTTTTCTAGAGGCAGCAGAAACAATAATCAATACGAAAGCAGAACTTCTCACTGGCTCACAAGAAGCGGAACTTTCGTTTCTGGGAGCAACACAAGACCTTGACAGTTCTAAAGCTCCTTACCTCGTCATCGATATTGGAGGAGGGTCAACAGAGTTTGCTTACGGAACCGACGAATACGATTCCTCCCATTCCGCCAACATAGGTTGCGTAAGGATAAACGAACGCTTCATTCATCATGACCCCCCTCTGCCAGAAGAACTCTCAGCAGCTCTTTCCCTAATAGACCTTCATCTAGATGACGTCATTATAGAAATTCCGCGTTTGTTGAAAGCAAATACCGTAATCGGCGTTGCGGGGACGGTAAGTGCAACCTCAATGATCGAACAGGGTTTAACTAACTATTCATACGAAGCTATTCATAGGCACTCAATGTCTAAAGAATCAATTGAAGAAGTCTTCCGACTCCTAGTAACAGACAACAGAGCTGGGCGTTTATCCAATCCCGGAATGGAAGAAGGTCGCGTTGACGTCATCATCGGAGGGTTATGTGTACTCGTCCAGATAATGAGAAAGTTCAACTTTGAAAAAATTCAGGTTTCTGAGAAAGACGTACTTGATGGATTAGTCACGAATATTTTTAAGTAAACAATTATATTTCAAGTCGCAGTAACAAAGGATTGGCGACTAGGGTCTCAACTTAATCGGCACTTGCCATATCAGAAGAAAAATAAACCAATGAAACAATCCCGGTTCCGACCTCAGCCAACTCTTAAAGATAATGACTTGAAAGGTCGGCGCGTGGAATTGCGGCCGCTTGCATCTAGCGATTTTGAAGATTGGTCTGAAGTCAGAAACGCCAACGTAGATTGGCTAACCAGATGGGAACCTACAAGACCTCCGGAGATCCCAGATGTGATAAATGATAAGAATGCCTTCTCAGCTAGATGCAATGCCAGAGATAGGGAACGTCATTTAGGTTCAGGTTATGGCTTCGGTATCTTTGTCAATGGTTCATTTAGCGGAGAGATTAATATCTCTTCAATCCAAAGAGGTCCATTTCAGAGTTGCTACGTGGGATATTGGATAGACAAACGAAACGCTGGAAATGCCTATACCCCAGAATCTCTAGTTGTCTTACTTCGCTTTGCCTTTGAAGAGTTAAAGCTTCATAGAATTCAGGTAGCTATTATTCCTCGGAACTTTTCTAGTCAGCGAGTAGCTGAAAAACTTGGACTGCGCAATGAGGGAATAGCGCAGAGATATTTAGAAATCAATGGTAAATGGGAGGATCATGTACGATTTGCGATAACTTCCGAAGAATGGGAGATTCGGGCTCCTGAGTTGATAGAAGAATGGATTAATTAAGCTACTTTGAGCTAATTTTCTTCTGCAATTCTGTCACGAGGCGCTTGAACTCCTCTGACTCCATTGAGAGTATCTGCGGACCGACCTCGTGGCGTACCGCGTCCTGAGAATTATCTATCAAAGGAAGACCCTGAAAAGCTTCCTTAGTCGCTTTGGTCAGATCTTTCGAATAATAAGAAGTCCTGGAAGCAATCTCATGCGCATCCTCAAGAAGAAGATCATCTGGCGAGACTTTCCAAACTAAACCAATTCTTTCAGCTTCAGAACTGTTTAGGATTTCTCCGAAAAGAACCATCGCCCGCATAACTTGATCATTGGTTCGTGACCTTAACCGCCAAGTATGCCCTCCGCCTGGGTGTATACCGATCGCTAGGAAACGACTATCAAATCTAGATGATTCGCCGGCGAGGATCAGATCACAAGCTAAAGCCATATTCATCCCGGCTCCAACTGCGGCTCCATTCACGGCAGCGATAGTAGGCAGACTCGAATCAGCTATTCTAAGGAAACCGCGGTATATGTCTTGAATGTTCTCGCGTTCACGTGCAGCTAGAAGATCTCCAAGGTCAGCTCCTGCACAAAAAGCCTTTCCGGATCCTGTAACAATTAGGCAGCCTACATCTTCAGAAGATTCTAAATCGTCTAGTGCATCACAGATTTCATCGTTCATCTTTAAGTTGATAGCGTTTCTTTTATCAGGGTCATTTAAAGTAAGAATGGCAACCCCGCCGGATACTTCAATTTTTATAAATTCCATACCTTCATTGTGGCTTACGGAAAGTTAAGATGCTCAATCTCAACAAGTTTTCTCCACAGCCTTACTCGCTAAAATCAGAAAGGTAATCTTGCCCAGTAGTGCAGTCCTCCGATACTGGGCACCACCGGCATGGAGGTCCAGGTTGCGTCGAAGGAGGCCGCATTTGGAAGCGGAGTTCCGTCAGGCGAGTAATTCCATCTGATACACGTCCGACAGTTGATTCAAGAACACCTTCACTAATAATCTCAGGGCTAAATTCTCCTTGATCAAGGTAGTAACTAGCTACTAGTCGTGGAGGGACCCCTATTCTGATCGTGTCCAATAACGCATAGAAACGTAAATCGTCTCGATGCGATGGGGAGAATTTACCAGTTTTGAAATCAACAATTACCTTTCCTGCCGTATTGCCTCCAGCTGAGCCAAGAGTAAGGTCTACTTTTCCGGAAAGAACAACTTTTCCTTCGGCTAACTCGACCCGTATAGGAGTTTCAAGCATCGGCTTCCAACGTTTCTCAAGCGGAGGCCAAGTTTCTAGAAAAGAACCAACACGGGAATTTACCTCACCGCATAACTGGGCCCGGTCACCTTCGCTTAGCCCTTGAATCCAATCTGCCATGTAATCAGTTCCCTGTTCAGCTCTATCTAGTGCTTCATTGGTAAGAGTCAAGGGGTCTTTGGGTCCTTGCCAGAAGATAGATAATTCTATTGCCTTGTGTGACAGGGTTCCTCTAGCGGTCGGGATACTCCATTCGAAACTCTCCTGACTTTCCGCTATATACCTCTTCTCACATCCCATTATCTGAGTCAGCAGATGTTTGTTCACAAAAAGAGATTCATTATGGGGAAGTTGCCGAAGAAGATTTTGGGAAACTTCTTCTAGCTTTTCTTTTAATGTTTTTTTAAGGTCGTCCGAGAATTCAGGACGCTCGCTTGGTTTTGCCCCAAGCTGGGACAAAACGTTCTTTTGAGCTGGATTTAACTGAGAAGAGGTGGGAATGTCATAGTCGACCATAGATATAATTTTAAGTTAGCTTGAATTTCTAGTCCTGTATTGCTTCAATTTAGCTTTTACAAAATGTCATACCTTGCAGTCACAATAGGTATATGGCGGAATCAACATCATTTCTATTTACAAATACAGTTAGAACCCTAAGCACAGTTGTCCGAGAAAGAGGCTATAACGTTCCAGCGTTTAAAGGCCCCCCGAGTTTGGGAGAACACTCGAGAACTCTTAGAAGAAATAGAGACGGATCTATGACCATTTCGGTTGTATTTCGGGGGAGAGCTTGGCTTTCTACTCTCTCGGATATCGTTGAAGGGTTCGTCGTCGCAAATAGCGATCTTAATATAGCCACCCAACTCCGTGATTTACTTTGGTCAGTTATTGAGGAAAGGGAATTATCAAAGGTTGAAGGAGGTGGGATATCTCCCCCTTATCACTCGCTCAACTCTGCTGCTTAAATCAAGCGATCATTCCTCCATCGACCACGATTTCTGCACCGGAGATGTAACTTGCAGCATCGCTTAGGAGAAAAGTTACTACTTTCGCTACCTCTGAGGGTTCTCCTGATCGTCCCATCGGAACCGAAGAGATGAGATGATTTAGAGTTTCTTCCTCAAGACTGAACAAGATGTCAGTATTCACTGCTCCAGGGTGGACACTGTTGCATCGTACACCGGAGCTTGCAAGAGTTTTTGCCACGCTTTTTGTCATTCCTCGGATCGCCCATTTACTCGCCATATACGCGATGTTGACCTGCCCTCTCATCCCTGCAACAGATGAAATATTCACAATACTGCCGCTTTTTTGATTGGCCATTATCGGAGCGATAGCAGCCATCCCCAAATAGGTTCCTAATTGGTTGACTTCTATTATCCTTTGGAAAGATTCCACTGAACTATTGAAAATACCCTGTGAACTGTATATCCCAGCATTATTTACTACACCATCGATGCGACCGTATTCCTCAACTACTGAGGAGACAAGTATTTCCCAATTTTTTTCTGATGTGACGTCCAACGTTCGATAGGTGGCATTTATTTCAGTTGCAATTTCTTCTCCTAGCTCGTCAAGTATGTCGGTAACAATTACTTGCGCTCCTTGGTTTGCAGCGTCCCGAGCCTCAGCTGCGCCCATACCTTTAGCTGAGCCGGTGACAATCACTACTTTTCCATCGAGAGAGCCCATTTATTCCTTTGTGCTGTCCGCTCGGACTTGCCTATCAGGCTATTAGCCCTCCGTCGACAACGATTTCTGCACCAGAGATGTAGCTTGCTTCGTCGCTAAGTAGAAACATCACCGTTGTTCCGACCTCTTCTGGAGTTCCTGACCGCTGCATGGGGACATTAGATACCAGCCGGTTAACATTGGCGTCACCTAGATCAAAAAGCATGTCAGTTTCTATCGCCCCAGGATGAATAGAGTTAACCCGAATATTTGAGCTACCTAGCTCTTTTGCTGCAGCTTTTGTCATTCCCCGAACAGCCCATTTGCTTGCTCCATATGCAATTGCGCCGAACCCCCGCATTCCAGCAATGGAAGAAATATTGACGATGCTTCCGGACTTCTGTGAAACCATACTTGGTGCAACAGCGGACATACCTAGAAAAGTTCCAACTTGGTTCACTTCTATGATCTTTTTGAATTGTTCTACAGAGCCATCAAGTATTCCACCGTGGTCAAAAATTCCTGCATTGTTGACAAGCCCGTCTATCCTTCCAAACTCACTTACCGCCGAATTCACGACGTCAGACCATTGTTCAGGAGATGTGACATCCAAGCTCCTATAAACATTCCCCGTTTCTTCAGCAAGCTGTATACCTTCATCGTCAAGAACGTCAGTTACCACAACTTTCGCACCGAGATTTGTAGCCAATCTGACTTCGGCAGCACCCTGACCTTTCGCACCACCAGTTATGATTATTGTTTTCCCATCAAGTTTTCCCATACTTACTCCTCACTACAACACGAAGATTAGACCAGAGCGGACCTTCTTCCTAACTAGATTTTGAAGAAAATGAAATGAGTTCCTGATGGGGTGATGAAATCCGCCTTCAGGTAGTCTAAATGCTAAGCCCGAGTGGCGGAATAGGCAGACGCAGGGGGCTTAAACCCCCCGGCTCCGAACAGGGGCATGTGGGTTCGAGTCCCACCTCGGGCACATCAGCTATGCTGAATGAAGTTATAGAAAAATAAAACCAAGGGGGAGATCTGGTGTTTGACTGCATCATAAAGGGAGGAACATTAATAGATGGTTTGGGCGATCTAGGAGAAACTGGAGATTTAGCTATTTCAGATGGGAAAATAGCTGAAGTGGGTGGACGAATAGGTGGTTCAACCAAGAGAGTCATAGACGCTGATGGGGCGCTTGTAACCCCAGGCTGGATAGATCTTCATACCCACTACGATGGCCAGGTCAGCTGGGACACTGAAATCTCACCATCATCTCATAATGGTGTCACGACAGTGATTATGGGGAACTGTGGGGTTGGGTTCGCTCCAGTTAACCCAGGAACGGAAACAGAACTAATTGAATTAATGGAAGGCGTTGAAGATATTCCCGGAACAGCCCTCCATGAAGGAATGGAATGGGGGCAATGGGAAACATTCCCTGACTACCTTGATTACCTTTCTGAACGTGAATTCTCACTAGATGTTGGAGCCCATATCGCCCATGGTCCTTTGCGCTATTTCGCTATGGGGGAGCGTGGTCGTGTCAATGAAGATGCTACAGAGAGTGATATGGCGTTGATGTCCGATCTTGTTTCAGAAGCCATTGAAGCAGGTGCCCTTGGGTTTAGCACAAATCGAACGAGCGGTCACCGTTCATTGTGGGGAGAACCTGTCCCAGGGACATATGCCCCCGATGAAGAGTTACTAGCTATTGCTAGAGGTATGAAAAAAGTCGGCAAGGGGGTATTCCAAATGATCCCGTCTGGCACAGTTGGAAAACTTGGTGGCATCGAACGTTCAACGCCTCAAGAAGAACACAACTTAATGCGTCGTTTCTCCATAGAGAGCGGTAGGCCTGCGACATTTACGTTGGTGCAATCCCCAGATTTTGATCCTAATTTATGGAGAGAGATTCTTCAGATGAACACTGAAGCAAACGAAGCTGGGGCCCAACTGTTCCCACAAGTTTCTTCGAGACCTATAGGTTTTCTCACTGGATTGTCTGGTTACCACGCATTTATGAGGAGGCCAACGTATTTACGTGACCTGGCTAACCTTCCCCTAGCTGAACGAGCTATTCGCATGAGGGATCCAGAAGTGAGAAAAGCGTTGATGACTGAAACAGATATAGCTCCTGATGAGCCTGGATCTATGGAAAATATTTATGGACTCTTTAATGTTGCCGCACCGGGATTTTACCCTCTCAGCGATCCAGTAGATTATGAACCTGACCCATCTGAATCTATTGGAGCAAGGGCAGTAATTGAAGGTCGAGAACCGCTTGAATGCATGTACGACTTTTTATTGGAAGACGAGGGAACCAGATTCGCTAGTTTAGCTGCAGCGGATGTTTCTGCAGCCATGGAAGTCATACGCGAGATGCTTACCCATCCTGATACTGTTACTGGGCTAAGTGATGCAGGAGCCCACGCTATGCTAATTTGTGACGGGTCAATGCCAACAACGCAACTTAGCTTTTGGGCTCGAGATCGAGTGAAGGGTGATAAGATCCCTATCGAATTCCTCGTCAATAAACAAACTTCAAGAAACGCTCTTTTGTACGGGTTTGGTGATAGAGGGACGTTAGAGGTTGGTAAACGCGCTGACGTGAATGTCATTGATCATGAGAATCTTACAGTTTCTCCACCTGCGGTCCATAGCGACCTTCCACAAGGAGGAAAACGTTTAGTGCAGCCAGTTGGAGGTTATGTAGCTACGCTTTGTAATGGCGTAGTGACTCGCGAAATGGATTCCGATACGGGGAACCGTCCAGGCCGTTTGGTGCGAAGCTAATTTAGCCTTGGCCTGAAAGTTGGCCCATGTCAAAGTAATCTCTCCATTTGACGATTTTCCCATTCGCTAACTCAAAGATTCCCGCTACGGGTAATTCAATAGTGTTTTCTCCCATTACAAGCGTATCCACCCGCTCGTTCATGACTACATCCCCTTCAACTACTTGGTGAATGATCTCAAAGTGGATTGACGTAGCCATAGCAAAAAAGCCTTCAATGAATGTCCGAATATTCTCTAAACCTTCAGCTGGTTCCATAGGAATATTGTGATACACGGCTGACTCATCAAAGAATCCCATGATCTTATCTAGGTCTCCATTGGACCATGCTTCACAAAAAGATCGGATAATTGCACCAGCTTTAGGACTCATGGAAGAAACGATAGTTGAGATTGATTTAGAACGCTTATTCGTAGTGAATTATAAATCAATGACTTCGGCACTTATCGGATACAACTCTCCCTTCGGGAGAAAGAAACGCCAAAAAATTGATCCAGAGTTTAACCCTTCGGTGTTAAGCCAGTTTGGTTCAGATGGATCGCTGTGCGAAACTACAATTCGGAACGAACCATCGTCTTGAAGAACCGTATTTGACCTATTAAGAGACACTTTCCTATGGCGGTAGTCGAGCGTTTGGCCGAAACGATTCCAAATACACACATTCCCGAACCGGCAATCAGGCCACCTCCCAGACATTACGAGAGCCTGACCGGGTTCTAAATAGAATCTCCCCAATGAATACGCAGCATCAACTGCAGCGAAAGCTAAATCACCTGGCATCTCCGGAGTAGGGAAATAATTTGGCTCCTTCCCAACCCAAGAAGGAGTTGCGGCATGACCTGGCTTAGGACCTTCCAAAGTTTTCCCTTTAATGTGGTTCACGACCCTGTTTATCGCTTTCTCAACGTTTGTATCATCCCACGGTGGTATTGGATTAGGGTTCCCCAAAGGTTCAATAGTCAAAGGAATATGCAAAGACTGATCCGAAGCGCAGGGTATGGGCCATTCAAAATAGTGACGAGTGGTTATCCTCCCCGCATCTTCAGGCAAAGCCATCCAATTCCCACCTACCTCAGACCCTCCTAAGACGAATTCATAATTTCCATCAGCATCAACATCCAAATCTTCGTCGTTGAAAACTCCAGCATTGTTAGATGCGTACTTCCCATCTTCAGCGTTTGCTTCAATAGTGAAGGAGGTATAAACGGCACCGGCTAAATTCCCGGTAATTCGGTACGCACGATCTCCTCGAATAGGTGTCTCATAGTAAATCGAGTCCGAATTATCCCCAGTGAATTTCCGGGTGGGAGAAACTATCCTTGTCCACTCAGGCCAATCTGGATCCCCTTCAAAATGGCTAACTAAAGCACTCTGCAAAACATGCATTACATATCGGTATCCAAGAGCTCGATCCAGCTCGGAATTAATTGCCCATTCGTCACTGAGAAACCGGTCATCAATTTCTTGCAGAGTGGCGAGAAGATCTTGGTAACTTTTCTGCGACTTTGAATTACTCATATGTTTAATACTGCCTTTCGCTAGCTAGGAGCTACTTTCAGATACTAATCTAGGTAATGGTCAGTGTCAGAATGACGACACAGGCAAAGCGTGTAAAGGCATCATAAATGGGAAAAAGAATAAATGAGCCATACGGTGGTTTCGCTGGGAAGGTGGGGAGAATCTTTTCAACATCTGAACCCGATTGGCCGAAACCTCCGACAGCATCTGTAGATTCACCGAACGTGCTGGTCATGCTCGTTGATGATCTCGGTTTTTCTGATCTTGGATGTTTCGGTTCAGAAATTGAGACACCTAGTATTGATGCGCTCGCAGCTGAGGGAATTCGGTACACGAATTTCCACGTAAATCCGATGTGCTCACCCACTAGAGCATCATTGTTGACTGGGCTAAATTCCCATATGGCTGGCATGGGCCATGTCGCCCATTTTGATCCTGGATTTCCTGGATACGCAATGGAACTGCGAGAGAATGCAGTAACGATGGGGGATCTGTTCCAAGCGAATGGGTGGGCGAGTTTAATGGTCGGCAAATGGCATCTATGTAAAGATTCTCAACTTTCTGAAGCCGGACCGAAACACAGCTGGCCTTTGCAAAAAGGATTTGAACGTTTCTACGGGATTCTGGGAGGATTTACTAACTTCCATCAACCTCATCGACTGTACGAAGATAATCACGCATTGGATATTGATACTTACCCTGAGGATTATTACTTCACAGACGACTTAACTGATCAAGCATTAAAAATGGTAAGGGAACTTAGAAGTTCTAATCCTCTGAAACCGTGGTTTATGTATTTTGCTCATGGGGCGGTGCACGCCCCGCTTCAGGCAAAAGAAAAAGACATAGAGAAGTATCGTGGGAAATATGAAGCCGGATGGGATCAAATTAGAGAGCAACGATTTAAAAAGCAAAAGGAAATCGGAGTGATCCCACCGCATGCAGAACTTCCTGAACGCAATCATGAAGAAGGACATGCAGTAAAGGCTTGGGATGAATTAACGCCTAAAGAAAAAGAATTGTTTGCTAGGTATCAAGAAATTTTTGCTGGCATGGTTGATAATGTTGATCAAAATTTTAAGAGATTACGTGATGGTTTAGAAGAAATGGGGGAGTGGGAAAACACAATTGTTATTTTCACCTCTGATAATGGTGGTTCGCGAGAGGGTCAAGAATTAGGCACATCAGCCTACTTCCGAACACTGTTGGCTTTCACTGGGCATACCGATTTAGAAAGTACCGACATTGATCATGACCGCCTTGACCTCTTAGGAGGTCCAAGAGCTTTGGCTCATTACCCAATGGGGTGGGCTATGACATCCAACACACCATTCAGACTGTATAAGACCAACACGCATCAAGGTGGGCAACAAGTTCCATTCATAATTTCTTGGCAGAAAAAATTATTGGCGGATAACCCTCTTAGATCGCAATATCAGCATGTAACTGACCTTCTGCCAACAATTTGCGATTTAGTTGGCATCGAAGTTCCCACGGAAAAAGAAGGGGAGGAACTTCCAAAACCTGCAGGTACTAGTTTCAGTGAATCTCTTAACAAACCCGAGGCAGCTTCAACTCACACGGAACAGTATTACGAAATGATTGGGCATCGTGGTTTCTATCATGAAGGATGGTCTGCATCAACAATTCGTAAACTCGAAACCCCATTCTCTGAAGAAAAATGGGAACTCCATCACCTAGATGATGATCCGACAGAAATCAATGATGTATCAGGGGAGTTCCCAGAAAAAGTTAAGGAACTTGAAGAGAAATGGGAACAAGCTGCTTGGAATAACCAAGTCTTTCCATTAGATGAAGGAAACAATGTCAAGAATATTTTGCGCCCCCCTTGGGAACAAGACCTAGTTCAGGAAATGGTTCTTTACCCTGGAACGCCAACAGTTGAACGGTGGAAATCGCAACAACTTATTAGTTTCAGGAACTGGGAAGTTGAAGCGTCATTTGTCTTTGAGGAAGGGGATAAGGGGACGCTTTTTGCTCACGGTGATCAAGGTGGCGGGTACTCGCTGGCAATAGAGAATGGGGAACTACTCTTTAGTCATAATGGCTATGGAGAGATAACAGAGATTAATTGTGGCGGAGTACCAGAAGGACATTGTTCAGCTCTCTTGAAGGTATCGCCACCAGATTTTTTGTATTGGAATATCGAGATTTATCTTAATGGAACGCTCGTAGCAGGAAAAGAAAACTTATTGGCGTTGCTTGCAATGTCACCATTTCAAGGAATCGATATTGGAATTGACCGGAAATCCCCAGTTAATTGGAGAATCTATGAAACCTATGGCCCTTTCCCATTTAATGGGAAAATTGAAACCGTGTGTTACCGTCCCGGTGATTTAACTGAATTCGCTGGATCTAAATGGATTGATGTTCTTCGCGCTGCAGGAACTAAGTATGAGTAACCAAAGTCGCTAGCCTAAACGCAGTGTTTCAAGTGGCTCCAGACGAGCTGCTTTCCATGCAGGGTATAAACCAGCGATGACTGAGACAATTAAAGCCATTCCTCCAGCGACTAAGAAAAGCGGAATGTTTAATGTCGCTATCCATCCAAGGATCGAAGAAACAAGATATATAACTCCCACTCCAGCTAGAACTCCGGCGATCCCTCCTAGAACACCAACGAATAATGCCTCAAGTACGAACTGCATGGCTATTGTCATTTTCGTATGCCCAAGAGCGCGGCGGATCCCTATCTCACCTGAACGCTGTATCACTGAAATGGACATAACATTAGCTATTCCGACCCCGCCTACTAAGAGTGCCAATCCGCCCATTAAGAAGAGAATATTTCTCAGTGTCGTGTCAACAGCTCCCTGTGCTTCAAGTAAATCAGATGGAACAGCGACAGTTACACCCTCGTTACCGCCTAGGTTAATAGCTATAGGCAAAGCATCAGCTGTAGAGTCAACGTTTCCCTCAGTAGCCCTGACATAGAGCGTTGTAGGTTTCTGTTCAACATCAAAATCTTCTTCAGCAGAAGATTTGGGAATGATCACGGCTGTATCCAGTTTCGGGACAAGGTCAACGTTTTCTATAACTCCAACGACGCCATAGGTTTCGCCGTTAACGTCTATTGTTCTAATTTCGCCGGGCAGATATTGATAGTCGCTAGCTAGGTCATGGCCTATAACAGCGCTTCGAAATTGGTTTCTTTCATCGGCGCCGTTGATGAAACGGCCATGAAGCATGCGTGCATCTAGAACCTCTAGAAGATTTTGGTCACTGGTTAAGACCGGGACAGGAATTGTTCTAAAAAAATCTCGCCCTCCCTGAGATGGTAAGACGGTAAGGCTGCCGATTTCAGTAATACCGGCGACGCGATCAACAGTCGATACGTTTTTAGCGCGATCCACAGCATCTTCAGGAAGAGTGGGGGCTTCCCCGCCTGAGAATGTTCCATCAGCGGAAGCCACAATCAGGTTCGTTCCAAGTCTTTCTAAAGTTTGGCGCACATCCCCCTTTGCAGATTCGTTTAGACCGACGGCCGCAACAATTCCAGCGGCACCTAAGACAGGACCAAGCATTATTAATAACGTCCGAATTTTTCTAGCGGTTAAACCGCTAATAGCGACACTGAGAATTTCACGGAACCAATTCATAACTATTCTAATTTGGAACCGCTAGCGGATTCCCAAAATCGATCTTCTAGAGCATCCGTTCGTTCACTACGGAGGTCATCTGCGATAATTTTCCCATCTCTCATAGAAACAACTCGATCCATTTGTTCTGCTATTTCTAGGTCATGTGTTACTAGAACAACTGCCCTATTTTCGTCTTGGAGATTTTTGAATATATCCAGAACAATTTTTGCTGTTTTCGTATCTAGAGCCCCTGTCGGTTCGTCGGCAAGAATCATGAGCGGTTCAGTAACTATTGCCCTAGCGATCGCAACACGTTGCTGTTCCCCACCGGACATTTGGACTGGGCGGTGGTCATGGCGTTCCGCCAAGCCAACCATGCTTAGAGCCTCTAAGGCACGCTGGTGAATTTCGCTTTTAGTGAGGTCGCGGTACAAAAGAGCGGTTGCGACATTTCCTAATGCCGTAAGGTGAGGTATCAAATGAAACTGTTGGAAGACGAACCCAATGGAATTACCACGCAATTTTGACCGTTCGCCATCATCTAGATCCGTTATTTCAGTTGGACCCACTTTAATTGATCCTTTAGAAGGCAGATCTAGGCAGCCGAGAAGTCCTAAGAGCGTTGATTTCCCCGAGCCGGAGGGGCCAATGATGGCCATAAAGTCTCCGGCGTGAATATCTAAAGAAACACCATCTAAGGCATGGACAGCAACCGGTTCCTCTCCGTAGATTCTATACACGTCTCGCAGTTGGAAGAGTTGTGCTTTACGGGAACCTGCCGGGTTGGAATGCTGTAACCCAGTCGAAGCCATTAGGTTTCCACCAAAACCAGTTCATCTCCAGTTAACCCTTCGGTGATTTCCACAAATGCACCTTCGGAAAGTCCCACCTTGACTTGAACTTGTCGTGTCGTTCCATCGGTTAGGACTACTCTGACCACGTCATTTCCCTGCCCGTCTTGTAGGACTGCTGCAACAGGAACAGTTATAACATCGATTTTTTCTTCGCGAGTGACATCTACATTTACGTTTGCACCATCAACTGCATCAAGTTCGTCAAAGGTCTGTATTACGCCTTCATATCTCTCAGACCCATCACTGCTCACTGTCGCTGTTTCATCAAGTTCAAGTATTACGCCCGGTACAGCCTCCTGATCACTGGCTTGTAGCTCTACTTCAACTGCCATACCTACTTCAAGGTTTCCTCGGTCTGTAGGATTCAAGGTCAAAGTAATCGTGAAATCGGGTTCTGTTAAGGTAAGTACTTGTTGTCCCAGAAGTATGAATTCTCCATCATCCACTGAAACAGTTCCTATCCGTGCCGGCCAAGAGGCCACAACCATATCCCCAGGGAGGAACACCACGTCGTCGTCTATTGTTTCAATCTGGACGGTTACTTCGCTTTGGCCTGCAAGCATAATTACCGTCCCAGGTAATTCCTTATAGTCAGATCCAGCCGAAGCGCTTCCAGTCAATCGGTAATTGATGGAGGTGTCTTCAACGACTGCCTGATCTGCCCTTATGATGAATTGGGCATTTCCACCTTCACTGACATCCCCGCCTCCTTCAATCGTTAGTTCTGGGAGGTCATTCGATTCAATAATTCCCGAAGCTGATTTAGCGGATCCGAGCACGTAACTTTCATTAGGGTTAGATAAGATGGTGACCCAAAGTGTTTCGTCTGCTTCTACTAACTTGTCATCTCGGGTTTGGAATGTGAGCGTAACGGTTTCAGCATTTGCAGGAAGATCAATTTCTAGATCTTCAGCTAAAAAGTCCGACCCGCTTGTAGCCGTTCCCCAAACTGAAAAAGTGATTGTAGTTTCTTCATTGCTGATCAGGTCAGTCTCAAATTCAAAAGTAAGGTCTCCTCCTTCAGATGTGGCAACAGTAGTTGATCTAACTTCTAAGGTTTGTACGTCACCTGCAGGGCTAGTGATTGCCAACTTTGCTTCGCGTAACGCCCCGGGAACGTAGGGGAGATTCTCACCGAAACCGAAACCATCCCCAACCTCAATTATGATGTCCTCTTCGCTCTCAATCTCATCATCAGTTAATGTCACTACCGATAAATCAAATGATTGAGTACCAGCTGGAAAAATAAACGACCCATCCAACGGGTCATCATTGTAGTCATCTTCGCCGGTAGCAGAACCCGAAACCACATAGTCAATCACAGTATCGGAAGGCATCGCAATGTCTGAAGTAAACGTGAAAGTAGCGGTTTCACCCTCAACAACAGATCCCGGGTTGACGGTAACTTCAATAACTGGCCTATTAGCTTGGAAAGCAAAAACAGCTGGGCTGAAAGACGATCTAAGGCTCCTTGACTCAACGTAGAGGGCATTTTGAGTGTGCCCGTTCCCGCCAGCAGAAGTTAATTCCAAGTCGGGAACGCTGGGCTGAAGTTCGATAGCCACCGTATTTTTTGCTCCGACGTTGTATCCGGCAGAATTTGCGCTAAGAGAAACTATGATATTTTCATCTGGTTCTGGTCTAGCTCCCCCGTACCCGCGGCTAATTTGCCATTCGCGGAGCCCGGACCGTGTTTCCTCGGTGTAAAGCTGGTCAACGGTTCCGACATCGTAACCATTTGAAGAAAGGATCGTTTCGAGTTGTAGGACATCTGGACCATCTGAACCGACATCTAACTGGCGGAAGAAAGAGAAATCACCAATAACTGCAACAGCGGCTCGACCGTCAATTGCATAGAGAATGTCACCTGGGTTAATTGTGTCGCCATCGTCTACAAGGACAGAACTCACTTGTCCATCTACTCCTGAAGTTATCCTTTGGAGTTGATCTCTTCGGATTTCACCACGGACAGTGATTTCATCAGTTAACGTTCTTCGTTCAACTGGGGCAACAACATATGTCGGACCACTATTTAGCTCTGAGGCGGAATTTCCATTCCCGCTAGTACCCGGCCAAACAAAGAGGCCGACTATTAACAGGGCTATTGCACCAATACCACCAGTTATCCATTTTTGTTTCCGATGCATGTAGGTATTTGCCTAATCCTCGTCAGTGACGTAATTCTCTTGAACGTATGTGGTGCTTTCTTGCCGGCAGCTATTAATGTCATCGGTCGGGAAGATACCATCCGAATCCTCAGGTGGAGTTAATCCCGATCCGTTTGCCCCGAATCCAAGAGCTCCTCGTTCATCGGGAACAATTTCGCCAACTTCCCAACCCAATCGTTCAAGGCATTCTCCAAACACTGGAATGCCGAAATTTAGTTGGGCGATCTCTTCGGGAGTTAGGTTTGCTTGAGCTTCAGAAAAGGCTGTGAAACTTTCAAGTATGTTGCTTTCTGTGGCGCATTTTTGAAGTGCCTGAAGGTATCCGTCTTCAAACTCGCTTGGGTCCACAGTTTCTCCGTCAGGACCAGGTTGACCTGGGGCTCCGATAAATTCGAACCCTTCATCTTCTAGGCACCCTTGGAATTTGGAAACAGCGTTTAATAGCCCGTCCAATGGGTCCTCTTCCGCAGTAGCAACCTCTATACCATCTTCTTCTGCTTCTTCTTCAGATTCGGTATTTAGTTCTTCAACTTCCACATCTTCAACCGAAAGCGCTTCTGGTTCCTCGTCGTTATCTCGTTGGGTTTCGGCTGCTTCAACTGCTTCGGTATTTACAACGACTTGACCGCCTTGACCACCTACTGCTACGTTTCCCGTCTCATCATTCCCGCCGCCTCCACCGCCGCATGCGAGAGAGGATAGGAGAAAGGTGATTGCTAGAAATGAAAGTCGAAAACGGTTCATGTTGTCCTTAAATAATTGACCTATACAAGATTAGCCTTTGGCTTGTCCCAGAGTTTGATTTATCAAATTTAGCGTTTACCTGAATGATTGACCATGACCTTTGGCTATTCTTAACAAATTCTTACTTTATGAACGCCTGCTTATATTGGGATCACTTTGAGTTGCCTTGGTGCGGATTGTGAGTATTGAATCACCGGAGAGCACCCCACCACGTCCAAACAGGCGCCCGTATTGCCAATTGGAGAGCCCTAGCTCGGGTCTATTTAACGCGTATTGCCCATCAACCCATCGTGTGAATCCATTTCCGACAAAGGGAGCATTCACATCCGCAAAAAAAGATTTTTGTTCATTTTCGTCTTCTGCGATAAGGCTTACTACGAACTGTGGTGAGTATTTGTTAAATAGGTCTACGGCTTCGCTTGTGTTTTTGACGATTACAAGAGTGACTTCTGGTGAGTTTTCCCACTCCCATTCCGTACCAATCTTCTCTAAAGAGATAATTTCGGTTTGTTTCTCTGGTACTTCACCTTCTGCTCGCCCGATTGAAGTTTCGGAAAGCCAGCTTTCTGGAATGTGTTTAATTGCACTTTCAGTCACGTGCAGTTTCGGATTTGAATTTCGTAGGTCTCCAGCTTGTTTCATGGCATTTAGAAATTCTGGAATGAGTTGAGAGGCGGACTCTTCGCTTATGCAGCATGTATTAAGGGTATTGCAGACCTTCCTGTCAAGAGAGTTGAAAACCGCACTGGAGAATTTTTTTGGGTCGGCGCTATTGCCGGCAATTATCCACGCTCCGCCTGTTCCATGGAGGCTCACTGGTATTCCTGCTTGTCTCGATACAGACCCCAGTTGGGCTACTGCCGGACCTGATCCTCGAGCTACAGCTAAGGCTAATCGTTCGTCAGAGAACATGGCATAACCTGCTGACCGCTCGGAACTATTTACAAGACTTACAGCTCCTTCTGGTAAGCCCGATTTGTGAATAGATGGATTTAGGGCGTGTTCAACAATGGCATTCGCAGTCTGTAGCGCGTCAGAACCAATTCGGAAAACTACAGTATTCCCTGAGCGGAGAACACCGGTAGCGTCAGCGAAAACATTTGGGCGACCTTCAAAAATAAAACCAATCACCCCCAGTCCTGAAGAAATCAGATCAACGGTCCAGCCGTCATGTTCGATATTCTCTATGCTGCTCCCTCTTCTTGGAGGTACATTCTCCCAGAGTCGCAAGCCGGCAATCATGTCTTCACGCATTTTTTCTGAAAGGATTAATCGAGTGGTGGAACGTCCTTTAGATTTTGCTAGTTCAACATCTTCTGCGTTCGCCTCAACTATTTTGCCAAATGAATCGTCGTTTGATAGGCGATTTGCGAAAATGGAATAGAAATCAGAAATAGCATCGTCGGAAACACCGCCCATTTTAAGAAAGGCAGAATGAGCGCTCCCAACGGCTTGCGAAGATAAATCCCACACATGTGAGGGAATATGGAGAAGGTCACCAGATGTTTGTACCACAATGAGGCGGTCGCCTTTCCGGAAAGACGAAGCGATCTCATCGGTAACTACCGTAACCTTGTTGCCGCCGTATGGAATTTCAGTTCCAGCGATGAGTGAATCAAGTTCATTGCCCATCTCGGCATGCTATCTAGGTAGAAGGCACGTCACAAGTACGCAACCCATGCAATATCTTTTAATATTTGCTGCAGGCATCTACCGAGGTTTCGTTCAGTAATTTCAACTAGATTCGCTTAGGTGAGAACTGATTGGAACCCGATACTTAAAAATGAATCAAAGAAAGATTACTGGAAGGAACTTCAGAGGTTCGTAGATGAGGAAAGGTCCACTAATCACGTCTATCCGCCGCACCAACAAGTATTTAACGCGTTTCATTTAACCCCATACGCGAATCTAAAAGTATTAATACTTGGGCAAGATCCGTATCACGGCCAGGGTCAGGCAAATGGCCTCTGTTTTTCGGTTGAAACAGGAATAGCTATTCCCCCATCTCTAAGAAATATCTTCAAAGAATTAGAAGCCGACCTTGGGATTTCTCCTCCTAAAGACGGCGACCTCACGCCATGGGCGAAAGAAGGTGTACTATTGCTGAATGCCACCTTGACAGTTCGGCAGAATGAAGCTGGGTCCCACCAGGGGAAAGGATGGGAAATCTTCACTGATCAAGTTATTAGAGACGTTAATATGAAACCAGAAAGAGTTATTTTTATCCTTTGGGGAGCTTCCGCTCGAAGGAAGAAGGAATTGATAGACCTTCAAAGGCATGTCATTATTGAATCTGTTCACCCCTCCCCCTTAAGCGCCCATAGAGGTTTCTTGGGAAGTCGTCCCTTTAGTAGGACCAATAAAGCATTAAGCGAAGTTGGTATAGAGCCTATTAGCTGGAATCTTTAACGCGAAAATTTTTCCTTCGTATACTTACAGGAGTGTTTTTGTGACGTGGGATACTTAAAACCAGTCAAGTTAAGGAACCATCTTGACCTCTCATGGACTGTTGTAAACAAAACTATGTAAAAAAATTTCGGACGTTTGAAAGAAACTATTGATTCAGAGAATCTGAACTAGTCAACAGATTTTATTATAGCTGGGATGGTTTTCTCGGAGATCAGCTCTTCTCTCGCAAGCCACAGCAACGTATCACTGAAACTTTCTGACAAGGGTCGCCACTCTATAGATAGAGTTTCTCTTGTATAACGGTCATCACCTGGAACAAGTGTTGTCATGAACTCTGCCGTTGATAGATCAAGTGGGAAATTTATATTGAAATTCCCAAGAAAATCCCCTAAACGACCGAGAGATCGAAAGACAGAATCTGGGAAGCGAATAGTTTTTAAATTTTTGCCAGTAATTTCAGATAGAAATATTGTTGTTTCATTCCAATCTAAATAATGTCCGAAAACCCCGAATCTTCTAGGGCCTAAACCAGGTTTAAGGCATCGGCAGAGCACTTTTGCTAGGTCTCTGACATCGTGCATGAGTATCCCCCCATTTTGGGGTAACGGAAGTATAGGACTCTTTAAGATTCGAGATATTCCGTTGGCAGCAACGCTGACACCAGCATCATCTGGCCCGATAATTCCGGAGGGCCAGATAATTGCAATAGGGCAACCTTGTTCCTGAAGGGTCCTAGCAATTAATTCTCCTTCTGCTTTTGATTCAGCGTATGCTCCTAGACGGCTAGCACTTATAGGGCATTCATTTGTGTAAATACCTTCTGGCGGAGGGTGAAGCACGGCTTGTGATGAAACATAAACAATGGGATCTAACCCTGCTTGAGCGGAAAGCTCAAGAACATTTTTTGACCCCACAGCATTAGTTTCTTTAATCAAAGGAATTGATTTTTTATCGGTTGCTGCCACAGCAGCAGTGTGAATAATAGCGTCACAGCCATCAATCAAGCTCCGAATGGATCGCTTATCTGTTATGTCGCCGACCACGGATTCAAAGTCAGGTAAATCATGAAGTTTTCGAACTCTCTCTAGTTTCGCCTCACTGCGGATTAGTGCCACAGGGTCATGTCCAGCTTCTAAGAGTTCACGCAGAGTGTGCCCTCCCGTGAATCCAGTAGCTCCTGTGATGGCAACGCGCATGAGCTCAACTTACAGCATTTTGTATCAGGGTGGTATCAGTCGTTACTCAAAAGTGTCTGTGTTAAAGACCGATTCTTTGCGCTAGGAGTTCTCTATGATACGTAGGGTCGCCGAATAGAAGTTCTGAACTTTTTGCACGTTTGAAGTAAAGGTGTGCGGGGTGTTCCCACGTAAAGCCAATTCCGCCATGAATCTGGATATTCTCAGCAGCAGCATGAAAATATGCTTCTGAACAATAGGCTTTCGCCAAACTCGCTGTTGAAGGAAGTTCATCGTTCATTTCTGCAGCGCACCACCCAGCGTAATATGCGGCTGATTTTGCTGACTCTACTTCAAGTAGCATGTCAGCACATTTGTGTTTGATGGCTTGGAATGATCCAATCGGGCGACCAAACTGAACCCTGACTTTGGCGTATTCAACAGACATGTCTAAACACATTTGAGCTCCACCAACTTGTTCAGCTGCTAGAGCTACAGCTGCGAGGTCTAGAACCGTGGAGAGAACATCCCAGCCGTCTCCTTCATTACCGATCAGAGTCGCTGGTGTTCCTGAGAAGTCAAGCCTGGACTGTTTCCGTGTCTGGTCCATCGTGGCTAGGGCTGTTCTTGTTAGTCCTTCCGCTCCCGCATTTACGTGAAAAAGGCTCACACCATTGTCTGTTCTCGCTGCAACAAGAATGATGTCAGCGGTGTTTCCATCGAGAACATACATTTTCGTTCCATCAAGCGTGTACCCATCACCTGAAGCCGTTGCTTGCATGGTTACTCCGGATTCGTCCCACTTCCCGTTCTCTTCGGTGATGGCGAGTGTGGCTATCGTTCCGCTTGCGATTTGTGGAAGCAGATCGGATTTTGCTTGATCGTCTCCGGAATGGATGAGAGTGTTTGCGGCTAGGACTACACTTGAGAAATAGGGGGCGCAGAGAAGTGATCGGCCCATTTCTTCCAGAACTACAATTAATTCAACATAGCCGTACCCTTGGCCACCGTATTCTTCTGGGATGATTAGTGCGGGTAGGGCAAGTTGTTCACACATTTGTTGCCAGACATCTGCATCAAAGCCGTTTTCTGTTTCCATTTGTTCGCGGACAGCCGCTTCGTCTGATTTCTCCTCAAGGAAGCTTCGTACGAAGTCCCGTAGTTGTTCTTGTTCGTCTGAAAATGCGAAGTTCATTTAAATCTCCATAGTTTGCTTGATTGCTCATGGTACGGGGAAATAAAGCTTCTGTCATATCCTAATTTGTACAAGTATGTACATAGATACTATGATTGCTTTCGTGGATGGGGTCAACAAAATCGCTATGAGCGTTCTACGCAAGGAACTCGCAGGGTTCTTACGTCGAGCAAAGAATGGGGAGCGGATGATAATAACTGTTGATGGGAAACCAATTGCACAGATAGGCCCGCTTGAACCCAATGGGTCATTAGACATGGACCAACTCGTAGCATCTGGCTTGGTTAACGAACCAACATCAGTTTCTTCAACAAATAAGCCAGCACAAATGTCATTTCCCATAGATGTATCCATTGAAACAATTCTTTTGGAGATGCGAGGGTGAAGCAACGAGTCGCTTTGGATTCAACAGCTGTCCTTCAAAGATACCTTCCGGGTACGTATAGAGATTTAGTACTATCCGAAATGGGAGAAAGTAATTATTGGATCGCTACTGAACTCGTAAAAACAGAAATCCTATTAACTCTCCATCAAGCAGCAGTCTCTCCCTCACACTATGAAGAACTTTCAAGAATTTTTCGTAATGACTGGGACTTTTTCCATGTCATTCCCATAGATAGCCGATGCCTTAATCACGCTTCTCAGATTGGCGCACAATTTGGACTTAAACTTGTTGACGCATTACACCTAGCGGCATTAGATAGGATCCCACGTCCTTTGAAGTATTTGACATTTGACCATAGACAAATCTCAGCTGCCGTAGAACTTGGAATTGAAGTAGTCACTCCAGCTGCAGATTAATCAATTATTTTTCTGATGGTAGGTTCTATTGAAGATAGATTTATATCTCGTTTTCAGGTCTACCAGTACCGCCACTTGGGATGCCACCCATATTCGCGTTGAGGGTCGCTTTGGACATCAGTTCGGCCATAAGAGGCCCTAAATCTTGAGGATCATCGGGCTGTGTACCTGTTGGTCCTAGTACCCAACCTTCAGAGATCCCTATTTGGTTTCCTCGAACATCAAATAATCTTCCAGTCACGTTGCTGGCTTCTTCACTGCAAAGCCATGCAGCTGTTACAGCTTGCCAACGGGGAGACATTGCTTCCTTTTGCTCATCTGTCAGATTATCCATTCCAATAAGCCCAGCAGTCATTCTTGACAATGCGGCAGGAACCAGAGCATTAACTGTCACGTTATATTTAGCAAGCTCCATAGCAGTGATCACAGTAAAAGCCGCTATCCCAGCTTTCGCAGCCCCATAGTTACTCTGCCCAATATTTCCATAAATACCTGAAGGCGAAGAGGTATTGATAACCCGACCGTAAGTTTCTTCGCCTGCTTTCGCTTTATTTCTCCAATAAACAGATGCGTGATGTGTAGGACTAAATGTCCCCTTTAAATGCACATTCATAATCGCATCCCAATCATCTTCAGACATTGAAAACAGCATCCTGTCGCGAAGAATTCCGGCATTGTTAATTAAAATATTTAGATCACCGAAAGTATCAACTGCCTGATCAACCATGCCCTTCGCGTCTTCAAAGTTAGCAACATTGCCACCGTTGACGACAGCCTCTCCACCCATTGCCTGAATTTCTTCCACGACTTTCTGCGCCTGGGTTAAGTCTTCCCCCTGACCAGAGACATCACCTCCAAGGTCATTTACAACAACTTTGGCTCCGTGAGAAGCAAGCATTAGAGCATGTTCTCGGCCAATCCCACCTGCTGCACCAGTAATTAGAGCTACTTTACCTTCAACGAGTTTACTCATTTTCCTCTTCTTCCAAATTCGGTTTCTCTTCAAGAGGTTACCCAAGTCAAAGACGATGTGCGACTCGTAGAACCTTTCAACAACTTGGATATCTTAAAATCCTATTGCCACAAGCCCTCATTTTCTCTACTGTTACAAGTCTAGTCAGACTTAATAAGGGGGAACTGTGGGCGCATTAAACGGGATACGAGTTATTGATGTAGGACTGCTAGTCCAAGGACCACAAGCTGGACAAACGCTAACAGACCTTGGAGCAGAAGTAATTAAAGTTGAGTTACCGGGCATGGGAGACCAAGCAAGATGGATTCCTCTGTCAATGGATGATTTGCGAACTCCGTACTTCGAAGCTTGCAATCGAGGGAAAAGAAGCATCACCATCGACCTTCGAGTCGCTGACGGAGCGGATATTTTCCGCAAATTAGTTGACACGGCTGATGTCCTACTCGCTAATTTCAAACCAGGCACGCTGGAAGAGTGGGGATTGGGTTATGAAACGTTAAGCCAAACGAATCCCGGATTGATTTATGCAATGGGTTCAACATTTGGCCCATCAGGGAAAGGCGCTAACCGTGAAGGGGCGGATCTCGCAGGACAAGCAGCAGGGGGTCTCATTAGCACTACTGGAGCCGATGGTGACCCTGTCACTCCAGTCGGCGCAACAATAGCTGACCACATCGGGAGCATGAATATGACAGTTGGGATACTCGCCGCGTTATTCTCAAGGCATAACTCAGGGAAAGGGCAACGGATTGATGTTTCGCTTCTTGGTGGGCAAATTTATGCACAAGCATCGGAGTACACTGCTTTCCTCATGACAGGGAAAGTACCTGGTCGCTCAAACGCGGGACACCCGTTATTACCAATGGCTTACGGAATCCTTGAAACTGCTGACGGGTATATAGCTCTTGTAGGTCTCTTGCCAGACAAACGACAAGCATTCTATGAAGCAGTTGGAGTACCAGAGTTGATCAAAGATGAACGATTTGAACCTTTGATCTATACAACAGAAATCAGAAAAGAATTATTTGCCCTACTAGCGGATGGTTTTAAAAAGAGGACGACATCCGAGTGGGTTGAGATTCTAGATGAAATGGGAGTCCGTTACGCTCCAGTAAACGATTATGAACAAGCATCCAAAGATCCTCTTGTCATAGAGAACAACTATCTCGTTGACTTAGAAGACCCGAGCGGAGGCACAAAACGCGTGGTTGGATCACCGATAAAAATGTCCGGCACGCCGACAAAACCATCTGCCGTTGCCCCAGAGCTAGGACAGCACACGGAAGAAATCCTTCTAGATCTTGGTTATGACTGGGATGAGATCGGGAAATTCCGGGAGAAGAACGCAATCTGATCTTGATGCTGGCACCTTCCGGAAGATTAACTTCGCTACCATTCATCTGATGAGATCATTTTCTCAATGTGTAATCACCCTGTTGCTTTCAGTTTTTCTCGTCTCATGTTCGTCGAGTGAGGGAGAAGGAACTGAAGTTGCTGCGGAAACAGCTAGTTCAGTTAGTGAAACCACCACGGTTTTTCAAGATGCAACGGAGATCATCGTTGAGAGAATAAATGATGAAGACACAATAGTTGTCGGCGTCATTATTGACGAAGAGAATTTAATGTCTCCGCATGACCGACAGGCGGGCGTTTCATTTGTAGGTGAGATAAACAAATTAAATGAAACGGGTGGGTTGCTCGGAAAACAAGTTACCGTCCTTCGTGTAAATAGCGAATCTAGATTATCTGTAGTTGATGCCGCAGCTAAAAAACTCATTGAAGCAGGTGCTCAACTTCTTGTTTTGACCTGTGAGTTGGATTACGCTGCACCTGCTGTTCGTAGAGCAAAAGAAGCAGAAGTTCTAGTCATCTCTCCATGTGCTACTGAAACGGAATGGGCCGCAGGTTCAGTAGATAAATTAGCTTTCTCAATGACAACTAGAGCTCAAAAATATGGTGTGGAGATGGCTAATATTCTATGGGATGAAGGGAATAGAACTGTCGGTGTTCTATGGGACAATTCAGCTCCTGAAACTATTCAAGAATGTAGCTCGTTTAAGAATAGGTGGCGTCAGCTAGGTGGAAGGACAACCATAGACAAAGCAATAAACATGGTTACAGCCACTGACATCATCAATGCTGGTGACCGCGCAAGAACACTTGACGCTGACTCAATAGTCTTGTGTTCATTCAACCGTGTGGGAACTCTAGCTCTTCAACGGATCCGCGGAGCGGGTTGGCTTACCCCAGTCATTGCAGGACTTACAATGGATAGCGCAGCATTTAGACCTTTGGACATTTCAGGGATAGGTGATTTTCGACTTCTTAGCTTTGCTTCAACGTCAAATGACGACCCATACTCTGAAGTTCGAGACGCCGCAGTGAATTTCGTTTCTGTAGATGGGGTTCCTCCAGCGAGTGGACGGTTCATATTAGGAGCTGATCTGGCGAAATTATGGGTTTACGCTGTTAATGCCGCTGGAACGTCAACCAGTACAGCGGTCGCTGAAGAGATCAAATCTTTAGAAACATTTGACGCTGTTTCAGGTCCAATAAGTTTTGAAGGGACACAATCAGTTCTGAAACGAGTCTTACGCGTACTTCAACAAGTCGACGGAGAAATGGTGTTTCAAAGAACGTGGGAGTACTAATCAATATCCAGCGCTAATGTCAACACAGCCCAGTATCGGCTCCCCAGCGATATACCTAACAACGTTTTCTTCAACACGATTAGCAAGAAGTTTTATGCCCATTTCAGGGGTGTTTCCAGTATGAGGAGTGATCAAACAATTCGGTAACGCCCACAAGGCATGATCATCCGGGAGAGGTTCGGGTTCTGTTACATCCAACCCTGCTCCAGCAATTTCGTTATCTATTAGAGCATCAACTAAGTCAGACGTGATTATATGTTTACCACGGGCAACATTTACTACTATCGCCCCGGAAGGCAGCAGATCTAAACGTTTTTTGTTGACAACCCCTTCAGTTTCGCTAGTAAGGGCTAAAGCGACAACTAAAATATCTGTTTCAGGCAGAGCAATATCCAAATCCTCCAAAGTGAGTATTTGATCACAACCAAGAAGGGCCTCGTTGGATTTTCTAAGAACCGAAATTGAACACTTGAACGGACGTAGCATCGGAATAAGTTCTTCTGTTATACCCCCTCCTCCAAGAATCAAGACTCTTGAACCAAATAAATTGGTTCCCAAAGGTTTCCCCCAACTTGAACCCATTGAATAGTCCACTATCCCACGTTTTAAAGCAAGGATCATGGCTAACGCATGTTCAGCTACGGCAGAAGCATAAACTCCCTTTCCACAACTCCAAAGCCTTTGGTTGTCAAGCATGTCTATGAATGGTTCTATCCCAGCGAATGGCAATTGCACCCAATCATGTCCATCTCGAATGTAATCGGGTAACAATTCGGGTTGTTCAGGAGCGGCCCAAATAAGCGCAGTTGCCTGTTCAGGTGGACAAACTGTCCCACCAGCTTTTTCTGTAGCTGAAACAAGAGTTTCTTTGCGCCAATTATCTGGTTCAACAGCTATGAGCCCTTTCCGGCGACCTGTAGGGTTAACTTTTCGGGTAGTTTTATTTGTAGTCAATGGTTTCCCAACGTGTGGACCAGACTTTTAGCCCACTAAAGTCATTTACATGGATATTGCAAATTCAGTTCTTGAACTTATCGGACGAACCCCAATGGTTCGTTTAGTTCGTGTCACAGAGGGTATTGCATGTCCTGTCATAGCAAAAGTTGAGACGACAAATCCTGGAGGTAGCGTTAAAGATAGACCAGCTTTGGCAATGATTGAAGCAGCTGAGAGAGACGGGCATCTCAAAGCCGGTTCCACTATTATTGAACCGACTTCGGGTAACACCGGCGTTGGTTTAGCAATAGTTGCAGCCCAAAGAGGCTACGACTGTATCTTTGTCATGACAGATAAAGTCAGCCCTGAAAAAGTTGATTTACTACGCGCATATGGTGCTGAAGTTATTGTTTGCCCAGTGGATGTTGATCCAGAAGATCCAAGATCTTACTACTCAACTGCTGAGAGACTTTCCCAGGAAACACCTGATTCTTTCAGGCCGAATCAATATGCTAACCCTGCTAACCCCCTATCACATTACTTAACTACAGGACCTGAGATCTGGGAACAAACCGGTGGGAAAGTGACCCACTTCGTGGCAGGTGCCGGAACAGGGGGAACCCTATGTGGAATAGGCAAATATTTGAAGGAGATGAATCCTGGCATACAAATAATTGCAGCTGACCCAGAAGGATCCGTCTACAGCGGGGGAGATGGAAGGCCGTATCTAGTAGAGGGAGTAGGCGAAGATTTCTGGCCTGATACTTATGATCCGTCGCTTATAGATCGAGTGATTTCTGTGACCGACGCTAAATCATTCCACCGAGCGAGAGAAGTATCTCAGAAAGAGGGATTATTGATTGGAGGTTCCTGCGGAACAGCTGTAGATGCAGCTATCACCGTAGCTTCAGAACTAACTGGAGACGAAATGGTAGTAGTCCTGCTTCCAGATTCAGGAAGAGGTTACCTTTCAAAAATTTTCAATGATCAATGGATGACTAACTATGGGTTCATATCACGTGAAGCACCTACTTTAAGAGAAGTCTTAGACTCAAAGACATCTGGCATTCCACCGATTGTCCATTTGCAGTTAGAAGATACCGTAGAGAGAGCCATTGCTACTATGAGAGAGTTCTCGATCTCTCAAGTCCTTATCGCTCAGGGGCCTCTTCCTTTGTCGGCGGCGGAAGTTAAAGGGGTGATAAGTGAAATGCAGATTCAAGGACTAACAAGCGACGATAATGCGTACCAAAAAAAATGTTCGCAAGTGATGAAACCTCCACTTCAATTTGTTGGAGTTGGGGAATCGATCACAACAGTAAAGCAAACCCTTAAAGAAGGAAAGAAACTCCTTGTATTAGAAGATGGTCGACCTATTGGAATTGTTTCTTATGCTGACGTTATCGCCTATCTTGATCAGGAAGGGGGCAACTAGAGATGACAGGAGACAAAGAGAACTCTGAATGGGGTATTGAGACGTTAGCGATACATGCTGGACAGGAGCCAGATCTGCAAACAGGTGCCGTAACAGTACCCGTGTACCAGACAAGCACCTATGAACAAGATGCTGTAGGTCAAGACCGAGGGTACGAATACTCTCGAACAGGTAATCCTACCCGAGATGCATTGGAGAAAAGTATCTCAGCTCTTGAGGGTGGAACTTCCGGTAAGGCATTTGCTAGCGGAATGGCAGCAGAAGACACGATTCTAAGGCTCCTAAACCCTGGCGATCACATAGTTATGGGTAATGACGCCTACGGGGGCACATTTCGACTTATTTCAAAAGTTCTAACTCGTTTCAATATCGGTTGGAGTGCAGTTGATCTCTCAAACCCAAAAGCAATTGAATCAGCTATTACGGATAAGACTAAATTGCTTTGGACTGAAACACCTTCAAACCCTCTACTATCTATAGTGGATATTGAAATGTTAGCTTCGCTAGCTCATGACCACGGAGCTTGGTGCGTGGTAGATAACACATTTGCCACACCATACCTACAACAACCACTTTCACTTGGCGCAGATTTTGTAGTTCATTCAACAACGAAATATCTAGGAGGTCACTCAGACGTAGTAGGTGGTTTCATAGCAATGAATTCAGCGGATTTGAACGAAGAAATAGGTTTTTTGCAAAATGCTATAGGGGCAGTACCAGCCCCTTGGGATTGTTATCTTCTCTTGCGCGGCATTAAGACTCTTCCCGTGAGGATGGACCGCCACTGTGAAAACGCTGAAAAAATAACCCAGTTCCTTAAAGTTCATGAAAAAGTAGAAGAAGTGCTTTACCCAGGTCTAGAAACACATCCAACCCACCTGATCGCAGAAAAACAAATGAGAAAATACGGTGGCATGGTGTCTTTCACTGTCAAAGGCGGGCAGGAAGCAGCGCAGGAAATCGTCAAGCGCACCAAGGTTTTCACTCTTGCTGAGTCGCTTGGTGCCGTGGAGTCGCTAATTGAAGTTCCGGCAGCTATGACGCACTTATCCGCAGAAGGCTCCCCACTCGAAGTTGATGGTTCACTAATTCGTTTATCTGTAGGTATAGAGGCAATTGATGACCTCCTAAACGACCTAGGGCAAGCCTTAAAAGGCTAGATTCAATCTTTTAGGTAACGAGATGGAAAGTGCTATCTGCGATTGACTCTAATTCACCTAACCAATTCTTTGGTTCTGTATATGGCACCAAGACAAATTTACTAGCTCCGGCATCAATGAATTCTTTTAGGCGGCTTTCAAGGCCTTTACGTCCTTGGACTACTATCTCTTTAGCACTTATCTCTGGGCGACGCGCCTTTACTGCTTTCAAGATCGGCTCAGGCATTCTCCCATCTGATGTGTAAATGATAAGAGCCCCGAAATGTTCCCGGTCAATTAGTGGCCGCTCAGCCTCCTTGGAGTGAGTGTCAATGACAGGTATGCCGGTTGCGACATCTTGAGCTGTACAGAAACTCGGTAACCAGCCGTCTCCCAATCTCCCAGCTCTCCGAAGCTCGCTGGGTGCGATTCCTCCAAGCCAGATATCCAATGGTTTCTGGATGGGTTTCGGGAGGACTCGCACATTCTCTATGGAGAAACGGTCACCGTGATGAGTGACTCGGTCCTCTTCCCATAAACGTCGCATCAAAGGGAGTGCTTCGTTGAACCACGAAGATCTATCTTCTCGGTTCACGCCAAAAGCTTGGTGTTCGCCAAGGTTCACAGCGCCTAAACCGAAGGCAGGGAGCACGCGCCCATTGGATATCAAATCTAGACTTGCTAGCGATTTTGCTAAAAGTACTGGATTTCTTCCAGGAACGACCATTACAGACGGGCCGAACTTAAGTTTCTCCGTTCTAGCTGCAATCCAACTCATTGCGACCACAGGATCTAATGCCGAACCTGAAACTCTTTCCGAGAACCACAGAGAATCGAATCGAAAACGTTCCATATTCTCTGCTAGATCACCTAAGGTTTTTGAGTCTGTAGTTTCAGGACTTGTACCTAAGCCCAATCCAATTCTTACCTTCACTTAATTACTCGCATTCGTATTGACATCACTTCCACTGAACAGCATTAAATAACGGATATCAAATAAACCTTTAAACTAAAAATGATATGCTGCAATGATGGAAGATCCAGAAGGTCAGTATGAACTAGGAAAGAGCTTTCTTGACCCTGCAATTCAGGATGATCCCTTTGATGCATACAATGATCTTCGCCAACATTGCCCTGTCTATGAACTTCCAGAAACTGGCCTCTTTATGGTCACACGGTATGAAGACGTACGTGAAGTTCTAACTACGCCATCAGTCTTCTCTAGTAGGCCAGGGGCAGGTGCTGGAGGGGCAAATGAAGCGTCAAAAGCCCATGCCGCAGTATTTGCAGAAAAAGGTTGGATAAAGGCAAGGACTCTCCAAAGAACAGACCCTCCTGAGCACACGCATTATCGGAAACTACTCGGTCGAGTATTCACTAATAGGACAGTAGAGATAATGCGTCCAAGAATTGAAGAAATCACACATGAATTGGTAGACAATTTTATTGATCGTGGTTCTTGCGAATTTGTTTCGGAATTTGCTCTACCTCTCCCGGGAATATTTATCTGTGAGCAACTCGGTCTTCCAGCTGGTGAATACGCAACATTCAAGAAATGGGCGGACGCTATGTTGGCTATGTCTCAAAAACCTTTGTCGCCTGAAGAGGCAACAATCCAAGCTGAATTAGAAGTGGAAGCTCAGCATCACTTGGCAAGAGAATTTGAGAAACGCAGAGAAGAGCCATCTGACGATTTAATTTCTTTGATTGTGCATGCTCATCAAGATGATGAGGCATTCACCATGGAAGAACTGCAGGACCTGATGCATCAATTCGTGACTGGAGGGTTTGAAACTACTACGGCAGCGATTTCAAAATCAATGTGGCTACTTTTGCGGTATCCAGAGCAGATGGAAAAATTGCGAGCCGATCCTTCGCTACTTAAGAACTTTATAGAAGAAAGCTTACGTTTTGATAGCCCCGTTGCTGGACTATGGAGGGCGACAGCTTGCCCAGTTGATATAGGTGGTGCAGCGATACCGGAAGGTTCTCCAGTTATGCCAAGGTTTGCGTCTGCGAATAGGGATCCCGAAATATTTGACTCACCAGATGAATTCAACATAGAAAGAGAAGATGTCAGCCACCACGTGGCTTTTGGCCTTGGGAACCATTTCTGTCTAGGTGCATCACTTGCCCGAGCAGAATTATTGGCAGCGTTTACAGCAATTCTCGAACGGATGGATGACATTCATTTAATTGGGGAGATGGATAAAGAAATTCACAACTTTAGTTTCTTCTTGCGACCGATGAAGAAACTTGAAATAGGGTTCACAAAAAAATAAGTTAATTGGGTTTCTATAAGCGGGTTAAGTTTGTTCGCACTTTTCGGGGACTCCAGCGCGGCACGCGGAGCATTTCCCACACCCAGATATAGGGCTCGTTGATATGGCGTTCCCATCGATGTCAGTTAGCCGGGCCCCTGAGTATGGCGTGGGGTCACTAACATCAGGGATAAGAGGCTTTGACCATTGCATCTGATCAGCAATACCCACAACTACTTCTTGCCACTCTTTCGGATCCCAACCCTGGGCTGAAGCAATAAGTTCAGGTGTTTGGTTAATGTGGGCTATCCCCGGAGTTTCGGTGAACCCGAGATCTCGGATGAAAATTGAATCAGGATCTGTGAACGTCAGTAGATTTTCGCACCACGGCCCTAAGAAACTTTTAGTTTGTTCTGCATTTCCGGCAACGACCCAACCAACTCGGCAATCAGCGCCTGAGAAATTATTTAAAATCCTTCCAGCTGTTTTCACGATCCACGAACTCTGATGGGTAAAAGGGTCTAGGACTACAAGAAGAAGGTGGAATGAAGTCACCCAACTTCTCAAAGGTAAGGACTGGTTGCTCAAAGAAGTTAGGATTGAGTTTGGATCCGGAGTTTTGTGCACAGGTAGAAACTAGCGCATTGTGATTTCAATAGGGAATTCAAACGGGAATAGCTAAAAATCTATTCAAACACATTCATTTGGTTCAACATCAAGGGTTAGAGTTTCTAGAGGGAAGGCAAAATGAGGAAAGCAAATAAGTCCTTGGCTTGCATATGCCTGATGTTAGTCCCGATGCTTTTTCTTTCTTGTTCTGAATCAACGAATACAACAACTGTAAGCATCGAAAGCACAACGGAGAACATATCTCCTCAAGAGACTCCTATTCCTACTCCTACTCCTACTCCTACTCCTACTCCTACTCCTACTCCTACTCCTACTCCTACTCCTACTCCTACTCCTACTCCTACTCCTCCCATTCCACGAGTGGCGACTCTAGCATTTACGGGGGATATCCTTAGTCACACGGCAGTCTTTCAAAGAGCAGCGCTTTATGGATCTGTCGATAAACCATATGACTACACGCCGATGTTTTCTCAAGTGCAGAACTTACTCAGTGGAGCAGATTTGGCTATCTGTCATCTTGAAACTCCGATTTCTTCGGATAATTCAGAATTATCCGGATATCCGATCTTTAACGCTCCTAGGGAACTCGCTCAAGATTTAGCAAATGTTGGTTATGACGGTTGTTCAACTGCATCAAACCACTCAATGGATAAAGGCGTCATAGGAGTCTTTTCAACGCTTAACCAACTAGAGCTAGCGGGTCTGAAATGGGCTGGAATGGCTCGGACCCCAAAAGAAAAAGAATTCCCCACTTACTACGTTGTAAACGACATAGTCATAGCACATCTTTCTTACACATATGGCTTAAACGGATTTACCCTCCCAGAGCAATTCCCATACCTCGTTGATGAGATAGATATGTTAGGAATCCTTCAAGAAGCTCGAGAAGCGCGCAGTTTCGGTGCTGAATTCATCGTTGTCAGTCTCCAATGGGGAAATGAATACCAATCGGACCCCTCTCCGGAACAAGAAGAATTAGCAAATGGACTACTTACCGACCCAGACATTGACTTAATCGTTGGGAGTCACGTCCATGTCGTTCAACCAATAGGTACAATCAATCAGAAACCTGTTATCTATGGGTTGGGAAATTTCTTATCAAACCAGTCGGCAAACTGTTGTCCCGAAGAAACCCAAAACGGAGTTATAGCATTTGTTGAGATCGCAGGGCTTAAGGGGCAAACCCATCAGGTCCAAAAAATATCAATCACCCCGACTCGGGTTGATAGATCAGATTTCACGATTATAGCGTTGCCAAGTGAAGTTCAGAATCTGGAGATTAGCAGCTATGTGAGAAATCTTTACGCGACAGCAATTGAGAAAACACGATCAGTCATAAATATGCTCCACAATAGATATCCAATAAGAGCGAACAACCAATAGCTAGGTCTTGCGTGCTTTTTTGCCTTGACGTCGCACACTTAATATCGCGACAATTGGGAACAAGAGCAAAAGACCTAGAAGAGTGAGTTGTAAAGCTCCGCCTCTGTCAGTAGCGCTTGAAGGAGGTGTTCCTGAACCCGGCTTAGGAATTATGCCACTTCCACCGTCATTCTGAAAAATTTCCACCTCTTCTGAATCGTTGACTTCGTCAGCTAATGCATAGCCACTATCGAAGAAAATCAATTGCACAAAGAGCCCAAATAAAAAGGTAAAAGAAATCATTGCAAAATATAATCCTTGCTTGGTTGCAGATTTCTTTAGCTTCACGTAAGTCATAAGGCAATCTTAGAACTACGTTCTCGTTTGATGCACACTAACACTAAGGCCAATTGCTTCTTTGGCGGGAAGTCGAACTCGTGGCTATTGGCGCATTCTTCTATTTGTATTCTTACTTAAACAAATGCAGACCAAGAGGTTTATTTCCGAAATAGGAACAGTGAAAGAATGAGAGAAAATCCAACCCTCTGCAAAACGGTCTTTAAAGATCTTCAGAAGAGTGGAAGCCATTAAAATGCATAGGGGAATTCTCTCTCCACAAATAAGTGATAGTTTCCATCGATGGACTCCCTCTCATTACCTGAAGCAAGAAGATTGGCTTTAGGGGCACAGGGTTTTGGCGAAAACCGCCCTAAATCAAAAGTCACTTCAGATCAAATGAAGAGAGCCATGCACCTAATGGGAGCAGTTCAATTGGATGCCGTACCTATAGTTATCCGGAGCCAATACATACCTTTCTACTCAAGATTAGGAAATTATGAAGTTGGGCTATTTGACGAAATTGCGTATAAGCAAGATCAATGGTTTGAGCTATGGGCACATGAAGCAAGTATTGCAACAGTAGAAATGGAACCGTACTTCCGGTTTCTTAAATTTAAAGCCAAACAAGGACAGACATGGAAAGGGCTATATCGCGTAGCGACAGAACACCCTCAGTACGTGAAACAGGTTCTCCGTGAAGTGAAGAACCATGGCCCACTGGAAGCTAAGGACCTTAAAGACCCGAGACCAAGCAAAGGTACTGGTTGGGGAAGTCGATCAATGGGGCAGTTGGCATTAAATTGGCTTTACCGAATAGGAGAAGTAGGAATCCGCAGAGGGAAGAATTTTGAAAAAAAATATGACCTGTTATCTCGGATCGTTCCTGAAAAAATTCTATCTTTTCCCACCCCTACGGAAGAAACTGCGCTAAAGAAACTGTTCTTAATAGCCACAGAATCACTTGGGGTCGGAACCGCAACTGACATATCAGATTATTTCCGCATCCGTCATCCAAACACAAAACTATCCCTGAATGAACTCGTTGAATCAGGCAGTATCCAAGAAATCGCTGTGGAAGGTTGGGCGAAGAAAGGATATGTTGCCAAAGGGGCAGAAGTTCCAACAGAAATCAAAGCTTCCACAGTCCTATCCCCATTTGACCCAATTGTTTGGAATCGGAAACGATTAGAACGTCTATTCAATTTCAATTACAGAATTGAAATTTACAAACCTAAGGAAAAAAGACAGTACGGATACTATGTGATGCCCTTCCTACTTGGAGAAGAGATAGTCGCAAGGTTCGATCTGGCGAATAAACGCGAAACAAACTCACTTCATGTAATCGGAGCATTCTCTGAGAAACGGTCAAAGAACAGAGATGTAGGGAAACATGCTTATAGAGAACTCACAGCGTTCGCTTCGTTCCTTGGTAGCCCAAATCTTGAAATAGGAAATCGCGGGAACCTATCCAAGCATTTAGCTAAGGGCAATAAAGTATTTACGGCGTGAGAGCGCTCACGAGTTGCTCGAAGGACTTTTCTGCGATTTCCACCATCTCTTCATCCGTTCTGTCCTGAATAGGGTGCTCGGTGAAGACACATGCTGGGGAGGATCTTAAAGCCTCTGATTGCATTTCGGCAGCTGAGATGAACTGTTCGGTCGCCACAACGACTCCGGGTATTCCACGCTTCTCAAGATCAGTGATGTCATGCACACTGCATGTCGTACAACTTCCTCAATCAGCTAATGCTTCTATAACCGCATCGCATTGAGTTGCAATTTCATGCCTAAGGTCCACAGGAGCGGGTTTCGTGAAAGTAGGTTTCACAAAACGCTTGATAGTAGCCCCAGCTTCCGTTAATAAAGACTCCAAGGTATTTAGGAAAATATCTCCTCTTGGTTTACTGATATCAAGCAATCCAATAGTTGCCCCTTGTAAAGACACAAGTCGGTCTGGACGTGCAACAGCAGACGGCAAATGCTCTGATGTCGGGTCGTAGACTTTTGTATTCATTTGCCAATCTCCTTCGTTAAATATTGGCTACCTTTCGCTCCATTAAGCCATCCGGCAATGCTGGTGGAAAATAGTCCTGCGCCACCACCACCATACACAATCAATAAACCGCCATCAGGTCTAAGTTTTGGTAATTGCAATCCGGCAAAATCAGGGGGGAGTCCCTCTGCGATGCCATCCGCACCTCGAATGAGCAAATCGGTCTCTCGAATACTGTGAGTGATAATTGCTTCATTTACTTTTTGTTTTGACCATCCTTCATCTCTGAATCGAGACGCATGTTCGGGACCAATTATTAGAATTGAATCAAATCCAAGAACCAGTTTTGGGTGCATGTTTCCTATAAGACCAATAGCTAAGCTTCGGGCGAGTTCATCGGCTGAACGCGACAATTGATCCACGATTACTCTCGGCCCTTCACCGGAGAAGACCGTTATGGTGTTTTGGTCTGATGTGAAACCTAAATCTTCAGAAAATGATGGCCATGGAGAACCTTCCTCATCTTCAGCAAAACACAAACCGATCTTTGCAGGGCTCCCATGAGTTGCTCTATCCACTTCACCGGGTCTACCTCCACCTACATTACGGATAGTTAACTGAAGAGCTCGACCGATAGTACTGTTCGCTCGGGTCCCTTGCCCCAACAGGTTCATACCCGAATTCATCCCTATCTCATTTCTGATTGGACCATTTACAAATAGCACAGGTCCAACAGGCATAGTGGTCGCAAGCAGACCATGCATATTGAATTCATCCGTGCAAACTGCTTCCAAAGCAGTGATAACTATGGGCAAATATTCTGGCTTGCAGCCTGCCATCACAGAGTTAATAGCGATTTTCTCAACTGTTAAATCTTCAAGATTAGGGGGGATGAGGGCAACGACTTCGTCTGGCGAGCGGGAAGTTCCTTCAAGCATCTTCAAAATTCGACTTTCGGTAGGAGGAACTAGAGGTAAACCATCGGACCACCCAAGCTTGTACATGCTTTCAAATTCATCCTCGCTTGAGGCAAATTCAATAATTTTACTACCAAGCCCCGAACCGTATTTTTGACGTAGCATCGGTTGTAGATCAGGATCAACACTACGAGAACCGCATCCTGGGCTAAAATCACCAATATCTTCCGGTCCTAGGTTTTTGACTTCACAGAAAATTTCCCATTCGTCTTTGAGCCAGCCTATGATTCTTCCGATTTCTTTCCCCTCGCTTACCTTAAGGAGCGTTGGAACAGTTTCAATTTCGTATTTGAAACTCAATTCTAAGTCTGAATCATCTTCAGTCACTTTCAGTGAAGGGAATTCGGGGTTGTCTTGGGAGAACACAGTCTTTAGGATCCCTATTTCTACCATTTGAGATAGAACTGGTTCAATAAGCGTACACGTAGGGCAATCTTGCTTAACGAAGGCAACAAATCCGTCTTCTAAAACGGGTTTCTCTAATTCCATACGCAAATAATAACATTCCCGCTTATATTCCAAAACTCCGTAAATTGAATTGCAACGCTAAGGATCAGCGACGCTAGCAACCTGAGAGATCAAGAGATAGGTGCTACTTCCTTAACTCTGAGGTAATGTCTAAGAGTTGACGAGCGGAGACAGTAAGGGAGAGAACCATGGAAAATCCCAACATTGATGGGGCAGAGTTCAGAAAAATCCTTGGAAACTACCCGACAGGAGTAACATTGGTCAGTGCAAAAGATGAAAAGGGTCCATTTGCAATGGTAATCGGCTCTTTCGGCTCTGTTTCGTTAGATCCAGCATTGGTGCAGTTCATGCCTGCAAAGGGGTCAAAGACTTGGGAAAGAATCGCTGCGACTGGAAACTATTGTGTAAATGTTCTAAACGAAAAACAACTACCGCTCAGTAACAGCTTCTTCGATAAAGAGAAAGACCCTTTCAACGCTATCGAATGGAGAGAGGGAACTACAGGTTCGCCAATTATCAAAGACTGTGTTGCTTGGGTGGATTGCGTGATCGGGGATATCCATGATGCTGGCGACCACTACATCGTCATTGGGGAAGTCCAAGAGATTGGGTGCGAAAATCAAACCGATGGACCGCTGCTTTTCCTAGGAGGAAGCTATGGTTCATTCACAGAACTCACAGAAAGTTAGTTATTGTTATGCCGATATATTCGCTAGGTGACCTAGAACCATCCATTGACTCAACTGCTTATATTCACCCTGAAGCAGTAATAATCGGAAACGTCACGATCGGCTCCGAATCCTCTGTTTGGGCTTGCGCAGTTCTCCGAGGAGATGATGGTGAGATAACCATCGGGAACAGAAGCAACATTCAAGATGGTGCAGTAATACATACAACACCCATCTTCCCAACGGTTGTAGGGAACAATTGCACTATCGGTCACTTAGCTCACCTCGAAGGATGCACGATAGAAGACGGGGCGCTCATAGGGACCGCTTCCGTTGTCCTCCACGATGCGAAAGTTCAAGAAGGAGCGCTAGTGGGAGCTAATGCAGTTGTTACTGGTGGAACAGTTGTACCTCCAGGTGCAATGGCATTAGGGATTCCTGCAAAAGTAGGGAAAGGACTCGCTAATCAAGAAGAAATCAGCCTTGGAGTAGAATCATATGTGGCAAGGGCCAAATGGTTTAGAGAAGACCTCCGGCGAATAGATTAAAAAAATTAAACGAGCAATTCGGTGCTGGACTCCACTGAGATGAGGGTAGATTGTTACTATCATGATAGGAGAAACTCCATCTAAGGCAGCTCATGACTGAGACAAACACTGGAATTGATTTAAGTAAATATCAGCTCGGATGGAGTGACGAAGAAGACTACGTGTTCAAACCCACCAAAGGGCTCAATGAAGATCTAGTCAGAGAGATCTCATGGATGAAGGGTGAGCCCAATTGGATGCGAGACTTCCGAGTCAAATCTTTAGAACGCTTTGAGAAGAGACCCATGCCAAACTGGGGCGGGGACATGTCAGAAATCTATTTTGACGACATCTATTACTACATAAAACCAAGCGAAGCGGTAGTTGATGAGTGGGAAGATGTCCCAGATTCTATTAAAGATACTTATGAGAAGCTGGGAATCCCCGAAGCGGAACGGAAGTATTTGGCCGGAGTTACAGCTCAATACGAATCGGAAGTTGTCTATCACAAGAATAGAGAAGATTTAGAAAAGCAAGGTGTTATTTTCTGCGATATGGATACGGCTTTGCGTGAATATCCGGAAATCGTTCGAGCCTATTTTGGGAAAGTTATCCCACCCAACGATAATAAATTTTCAGCTCTAAACTCTGCCGTTTGGTCAGGTGGCTCTTTCATATATGTCCCTGAAGGGGTAGAGGTTGAAATGCCTCTTCAAGCATATTTCCGCATCAACGCTGAGAATATGGGCCAATTTGAGAGGACGTTAATTATCGCCGATAAAGGATCAAAAGTACACTACATCGAGGGTTGCTCAGCTCCTGTTTATAGCACCGACTCTTTGCACTCTGCAGTGGTTGAGATCATTGTAAAAGAGTCAGCTCGTGTCACATATACAACAATTCAGAACTGGTCAAACAATGTATTCAATCTCGTAACGAAGAGAGCTATCGTTGAAGCGGAAGGTCACATGGAATGGATCGATGGCAATATTGGAAGCCGCCTTACAATGAAATACCCTGCAGTAGTTATGGTAGGTCCCAAAGCATCAGGGGAGGTTCTTTCCGTTGCTTATGCTGGGGCTGGACAACACCAAGACGCTGGTGCAAAAATGACACACGCGGCACCAGAAACAACGTCAAAGATCGTATCAAAATCAATTTCTAAAAATGGAGGAAGGTCTAGTTATCGTGGCCTTGTTCGAGTTGAGGATGAAGCATACGGATGCAAGAGTCACGTTCAATGCGACGCACTTATCCTTGACGAAGATTCCATTAGCGACACCTACCCCTATATGGAGATAGGTTCCAAGGACGCTGTTGTCGGCCACGAGGCGACAGTCTCAAAGGTTGCTGATGAGCAACTTTTTTATCTCACGAGTAGAGGTTTAACAGAAGAACAGGCAATCGGAATGATCGTTAACGGTTTTATTGAACCTGTAACGAGAACATTACCTATGGAATATGCCGTTGAGTGGAGCAGGCTCATTGAACTTCAAATGGAAGGGTCAGTCGGCTGAGACCACGGTTTCAAAGATCCCAGGACAATTCAATCGCTTCACACAGTCCATCCTCTTCAACTGAACTCACGATGTATTTACCTACTGAAAGAACTTCAGTGTGCGCATTTCCCATAGCTACTGGATGCCCAACTACGTTTAAAGCATCCAGATCATTTAAACCATCGCCGACCATCATGACATCAGAAAGGTCAAATCCTAGTTTCAAGGCAAGGTAAGAGATGGCAGATCCCTTGTCCACGCCCTCATCAGTAACGGATATAAAGGCAGCACCGGGTAATGCGGGAGAAGTTGCGGCAGTAAGTTTTCCAAAGCCAGACATAGCTTCTTGAACCTTGTTTGAGGATGATTCTCCAACAACGAATTGCACTCGGACTATTCCACCAGAAAGGTCTGAAGGAGTACCAGGTACATGCTCTACGCCTAGCATTTCTGAGTGGGCGACAGCTAGTTCATACTCTCCTGTGTGATCTAGGATCGCTGCTGATCCAGCTAGATGGCCAGATCTATAATCTCTTGCGCTGTAGAACTCAAGAGCCCAATTGTTCTCTTGACTGACTTCAAGCGCTAAGTCCACTATTCCTTGAGGAAGAGCATGTTCAACGACTTCGTCTGATCCAGTATGAAGAAGAGCTCCGCCCGAATGAAAAATATGCCAGCCATTCGGATTTAGCATCTCTGCGTACCTAAAAGTTGGCCCCATCGCCCCTCGCGCTGTTGAAAGACATAACTGTTGCCCACGCGATAATGCGCTGTTAATGGTTTCTAAAACTCTTTCGGAAGGGACTCCCGATGACCCTATTAGAGTTCCGTCAACATCTATGCAAACTAAAGGAAGCACTACAACAGCGTAACGTCTAATACATGGAACAATTCCAAACTCGCACAACTTACAAACTCAAGAACTAAAGAATAGATTTACGGTCATGGATTTGCACTATCACGGTAGGATTTATAGATAAGGAGTCTCCACCAAGCGGTTGACTCTATGAATCCAGTGAGGGAAAATTGTACGCAACTGAACTAATAGAATCTTTCCCAGGAGAGAAATGGCTCAAAGAGGTTCGAAGAGAAGCAATTTCAACAGCTGAACAAGTCCAGTTCCCTACAGGACAGCAAGAAAAATGGAAATACAGCCCAGTTCACAAACTCAAACTTGAGAAATACGACCCAGTAAGCATCAAGCCGGAAATTCAGAACCGTACTGATGATAAATCAATTTCACTCTCCTCAAACTACGTTGAACTAAATGACGGTTACTTAACGAGTTTTTCAGAATCAGAAGAATACAATGTGCTTCAAGTTTCTAACATTGAAATACCTTTTGAATTCAGGGCAAGTCGTGATTTCTTCTCGCAACTAAACCTAGCCCTTTCACCAGATCCAATAGTTATTAAAATACCCAAAGATGCGAATTTGGATGAACCGCTCATCATCCATAACAACTTGACTACTGATGAAGCGCTGACATTCCCTAAATTGCATTTAGATATTGGATCTGGGGCAGAAGTCTCAATAGTGGAAATCTTCCACAGCGATGACTTGAAGAGTCTATCCATCCCAGAAACCAAGATATTTGTCGGCGATCGGGCAAATCTCAAATACCAACAAATACAGAATATTGGGATTGACGTTTGGCAATTGGGAAACCTTGACGTGACTGTTAACCACCATGCAACCTTCAATGGGGCAACAGTTGGTATCGGCGGAGGGTATGCACGCATGGAAACTCACTGCCGCCTTCTAGGAAGAGGGGCAACAGGGAACCTTTCTGCGATCTACCATGGGACTGGGAACCAAATCCTTGATTATCGGACCTACCAGGAACACGCAGGTCGTAATACGGAAAGCAATCTTTTATTTAAAGGCGTCCTTGATGATCAAGCAAAGTCTATCTACACCGGTCTCATACGTGTACATAAGGAAGCTTCAGGCACTAATGCGTACCAGACGAATAGGACAATAAAACTCAGTGAACAAACATGGGCGGAGTCAGTGCCCAATTTGGAAATAGAAAACAACGATGTCAGGTGCAGTCACGCTTCAACAGTAAGCCCTGTAGATGATGACCAACGTTTCTACTTGGAAACTCGAGGAATCCCCTCTGAAATTGTTGACAAATTAATCGTCAAAGGCTTTATCAACGAAGTAGTTCAGAAACTTCCCGTTACCGAGGTAAATGAGTGGATCCTGGAGCTTCTCACAAACAAGCAGAATGGGAAGGTTGCATGAAGAGTCAAAGAAACTACAGTAATTTTTCACCACGCATTAAAGGAAACTCTTACGCCGGCACGGATATGTGCGGCCATGTAAGCCATGCGTTATCTGACAGATTAGCGCCCGTCCTCATCTCTGAGAAAGGATTTGCATGAGCGAATTAATCATCAAAGACCTTCATGCACGTACGGAAGAAACTGAAATTCTCCAAGGTGTGAATCTTACAGTCCGGTCAGGCGAAGTACATGCTTTAATGGGACCCAACGGTTCCGGTAAGTCAACATTGGCCCACATCTTGATGGGGAGAGCTGGATATGAAATTACGCAAGGGACTATAACGTTAGATGAAATTGACTTGACCGAACTAGGAACGTGGGAACGCGCCCAACTAGGTCTTTTTCTCGCTATGCAATACCCAGTGGAAATCGATGGGGTCACGCTTCTAGATGTGATGAATGAATCATCTCTTGCCCCAGAGGACTTTCAAGAATCTGTAGAAGAGGAATCTCGAAACCTTGGACTTGAGGGAAATGACCTATCGCGGGGAATCAACCTTGACATGTCCGGAGGGGAAAAGAAACGCATGGAAACTCTTCAGCTAATTTCGCTACGCTCCCGAATAGCGATTCTTGATGAATTGGACTCCGGACTTGATATCGATGGTTTACGGGTCGTTAGCAGCCGTATTGAAAGAGCAACAAAAGAAGATGATCTTGGAGTCCTAGTCATTACTCACTACAGTCGATTACTTGAAGAACTAAAACCAGACAAAGTCCATATTTTCATCAATGGGAGAATTGTTGAGTCTGGTGAGGCTGAGCTTGCAATTGAATTGGAAGAAGACGGGTACGAAAAATGGACGTCCTCATTAGAAACTTCGGTCACTCTCGGAGGTTTGTAAACTATGGGAGGACCTGATCGGAAACAGATAATTGCATCAGATCAGGTCTTTACCTCCGAATACAAAAATCTAGATTGGGATCTAAAGGACTCCGAATTAGAAAAAACCTTTGAATTCAAGAACTTCTCTGAAGCTTTTACTTTTATGAAAAAGGTAGCGGAGATTGCTGAAGAACTTGACCACCACCCAGATTGGTTCAATAGTTGGAATACGGTAAAAATCTCTGTGACAAACCACCAAGCTGGTGGAATAACAGAAATAGATCTTTTACTCTGTGCAAGAATTAACGAAACGGCAAAATTATGGGTGACCTAGGAAAAAAGAAAGTTGCTTTAGTAACCGGAGCAGCATCAGGCATTGGAGCAGCTCTGGTGCGCCAACTCACAGCAGATAACTGCGAAGTTCTAGGAGTGGACCTAAACGAAGAAGGTCTAACAAAAGTCGCAGCGGAAACGGGCTGCGAAATACTTACAGGCGATATTTCTGACCAAGAATTTAACGAAACGGCCGTAACGAACGTCTCGGATCTCTTCGGATCGCTTGACTTGCTATTTCTCAATGCAGGAATCCTTGGAAGAAAAATTGAACTCCAAATAAATGATTTGACGCCAGATGAGCTAGATCCCAGTCAGTACACAAAAGTAAGAGCAATAAATTTTGACTCTGTCGTATTCGGGACATTAGCTGCCGCGCCGCTAATGGCGGCAAATAATGGAGGATCGATCATTGCTACTGCTTCTATAGCTGGACTAGCTGCATGGAACCGAGACCCCTTCTATACAGCAACCAAACATGCAGTGGTTGGGTGGGTGAGGGGAATAGCCCCAGCCTTACACGCACAAAGAATCTCAATCAACGCGATTTGCCCCGGAGGTGTAGCAACCCCACTAGTGGGAATTGACCGACTCCAATCAGCTAACCCAAATCTATTGGAACCTGAACAAGTGGCAAAAGCCATGATAGACACGGCACTTGAAGAAGGAACAGGGAAAGCATTTACCGTTAAAGCAGATCACGAACCTGTCCGGCAAGAATACCATTTCACTCAAATAGAAGGCTTCCCCGTTTAGGGATTGGAGATAGTCATGAATTTCGCAAGACAAACCGCAATAGTAGGGATAGGAGCTACAGAATTCTCCAAGAATTCTGGACGTACCCCAATGCAACTCGCAACTGAATGCAGTCTCAAAGCCTGTGAAGACGCTGGAATAGACCCAACCATGGTTAATGGTATTTCAGTATTCAGCGCCGAAAAAAACACAGAAATCGAAGTCGCCCGAAACCTCGGGATACCTGAACTCACATTCTTCTCCATGATTCATCACGGAGGAGGAGCCCCAGGTGGGGTCATCCAACAAGCCGCCATGGCAGTGCACTCAGGAGTAGCTGACTACGTCCTCGTCTACAGGGCATTCAATGAACGGTCCTGGCATCGATTCGGTTCAGGAGTTCAAGGCAGACACCAAAGCCCCGAAGCATTCGATGTCAGCTTTAGTTGGAGTTCCCCCTTCGGCTTACTTACACCTGCATCATGGGTGGCTATGTACGCAACCCGATACATGCACCAGTACGGTGCAACCAGCGAAGATTTTGGAACAATTGCGGTAACAGACCGTAAACACGCAGCCACAAACCCCGCAGCATTCTTCTATGAGAAACCAATAACGCTGGAAGACCACCAGAACAGCCGGTATATCGTTGAACCCCTACACCTTCTAGATTGCTGTCAAGAAAGCGATGGGGGGCAAGCAATGATCGTCACCACATTAGAAAAAGCCAAAGATTTAAAACAAAAACCGGCAGTCATAGCCGCAGCAGCCCAAGGTGTTGCCAAAGACCAACATATGATGACATCCTACTACCGAGAAGACATCACCGGAATACCCGAAATGGGTGTCGTCGCCCGTCAACTATGGGAAGCTACCGGTCTTGGCCCCAAAGACATACAGACAGCTACCATTTACGACCACTTCACACCACTCGCTCTTCCACAATTCGAAGAATTCGGCTTTTGTGAACGCGGAGAAGCAAAAGACTTCATCAAAGACGGAAATATTGAAATTGGAGGACAACTCCCAATCAACACTAACGGGGGGCAACTCGGAGAAGCATACATTCATGGAATGAACGGAATCGCAGAAGGAGTCCGTCAGATCCGTGGAACATCCGTAAACCAAGTTCCTGACGTTGAGAACGTACTCGTCACAGCCGGCACAGCGGTGCCGACCAGCGGACTTATCCTCACTCAACCTGAGTAATCAACGAATTTGGATAGTTAACTTCCTCCGGCTATACCAAATAGATGGACGATCCACTAGCGAAACCGGCAACGACCCACACTATTGAAGCTAATCAGGGAGCTGGGGCACTCATCAATTTTGATGATGGCAGCGATTTTGAACGTGCGCAAAAAGGTCTTATCGCTACTCATGAAACAGGGCGAATTGAACTTGATGGGAGAGCTGTTTGGGATACAGCATCACATGACTTCCTACGCCAGGGTAAACCCGCACCTGAAACAGTCCACCCTGGGTTGTGGCGTCAAGGAAAACTCAACGCCGTACATGGGCTTTTCGAAGTCGCTGAAGGGGTATGGCAAGCAAGAGGCTACGACATATCAAATATCACATTCATGGAAACCCCGAATGGGTGGCTCATCATTGACCCGCTCACGACCAGTTCCACAGCAGAAGCATGCCTTAACCTTGCCAATGAAACATTAGGGAAACGACCTGTCCATTCAATTATCTACACCCATAGTCACCTAGACCATTTCGGAGGAATTCTCGGGGTTACATCCCAAGAAGAAGTTGACGCAGGAAATGTAAGAATCATCGCCCCAGAGGGTTTCCTTGAGGAAGTAGTCCGCGAGAATATTATCGCTGGCCCAATGATGGCCCGCCGAGCTCACTACCAATTCGGTCCACTACTACCAACAGGGCCTTATGGTCAGGTAGACATCGGATTAGGGCAATCACTACCACTTGGAGCGTCACACCTTATCCCTCCAACGGAAACCGTGTATGAAACCGGAACAGAGCTAGATATAGACGGGTTACGAGTCATTTTTCAAAACACACCCGATGCTGAAGCCCCATCCGAAATGAATTTCTTCTTCCCAGACAAAAACCTGCTCTGTATGGCCGAAAACTGCACTCATACCATGCACAACCTTTATCCAATCCGAGGAGCGCAAACACGAGACGCTCTGGCATGGAGCAAATACATTCATGAAGCTCTACTCCTATGGGGTAAACACACGGATACTATGTTCGCAACACACCATTGGCCACGATTCGGCAAACAAGACGTGCATGACTTTCTCTGCCTCCAAAGAGACGTTTACAGGTGGCAACATGACCAGACTATGCGACTCGCAAACATGGGTTACGTCCCCACAGAGATAGCTGAAACCCTCAAACTCCCAGAAGAATTCCTGCAAGAATCCCACGTGCAAGGATATTACGGAACAGTTTCACATAACAGCAAAGCCGTTTACACCAAATACCTTGGCTGGTACGACGGCAACCCGGCAAACCTTAATCCGCTGCCACCAGTTGAATCCGGAAAAAAATATGTTGAATACATGGGTGGAACCTCTGAACTAATTGAAAAAGCCACCAAAGCATTTCAAGAAGGCGATTACCGGTGGGTAGTGCAAGTCATGAACCATGCTGTTTTCGCTGATCCAACCAACTCCGATGTAAGGAATCTTCAAGCTGACGCGTTTGAACAACTCGGATACCAATCAGAATCAGGAACATGGAGAAACGCGTATCTCACCGCCGCACGGGAGCTCAGATACGGGTCACTGCGAATCCCAGCATCAATGGGAAGGCAAATAGCGCACGCAATCACAATTGAGCAACTCTTTGACATGATCGGAGTCCGCTTTAACCCTGAAAAATTTAATCATGGGTCGGTCCGCATCAACTGGCACTTCGAAGACTTAGAAGAAGACCATGTGCTCGGGATTCAAAGATCTACTATCTTCCATGACCCTCACACAAATGATGATGCTGGAGATGCAGGGATTACAACAACGAGAAAAACCATCGCCCTAATACTCGGCGGCCAAAAAACTTTAGAAGAAGCATCTGAGGCAAAAGACATCGTTATTCAAGGGAATATAGAAATGGTAAAGTCGTTCTTTGAATCACAAGAGTCTTTTGTAACTGCTCCACTCATTGAACCTAAAGAGAAGTATTAGTAATCTCATCAATGGATTGGGTGAGCGTGTTCCAGGCAAGTGTCGCGCATTTAATTCTTACAGGATATTTGACTACTCCTTGGAGTGCTTCAAGATCACCTAAATCAATATCAGAAACCGTTGATTCAATTTTCTTATTTCCTGAGAGTTCAGTTTCGTAAATGTCCATCATTTCCTTGAAAGCGTGGATGACCAACTCAGCTTCTTCGATGCTTTTTCCTTTAACGATTTCTGTCATCATTGACGCTGATGCCTGACTGATTGAACAGCCCTGACCGCCAATTTTGATATTGTCAATCTTTCCGTCGTTTAAAGCGACGTAAACTATGACTTCGTCACCGCACAGCGGGTTAAAGCCTTCACAGCGATGAGCTGGGTGGCCCAATTCACCTTGATTTCTTGGAGATCGGTAATGATCAAGAATGATTTCTTTGTAGAGGTCGTCAAGAGCTGCCATAAGTGCGTATCCTAATTCGGTTTGAAGATATCACGGACTTTGCGTAAACCTTCCGCAAGAACGTCAATGTCTGATTCGTCGTTGTATAGATAAGCAGAAGCTCGTGATGTAGCGCCAACACCTAAAACCTGCATTAGGGGTTTAGCGCAATGGTGACCAGCCCGGATGCAAATATTGTCTTCATCTAGAATTTGAGCGATGTCGTGCGGGTGGGCTCCCTCAAAGGAGAAAGATAAGACGCCACCTCGTTTCGCAGCGTCTTTAGGGCCATAAATCGTAATACTGTCTCCAAAATCATTTTGAAGCTTTGTCAAAGCGTATTCCATTAGGGAGATTTCATGGGATCGGACCTTATCCATTCCAATTTCGTTCAAGTAGTCAATGGCGGCTCCTAGTCCAGCTGCTTCTGCAACCATCGGAGTACCGGCCTCAAATTTCCAAGGAAGGTCATTGGTGGAGAATCCTTCCTTCGTCACGTTTAGGATCATTTCTCCACCACCAAGGAAAGGAGGCATAGAATCAAGAATTTCCTCTTTTCCCCATAGGACACCTATTCCCATCGGACCGAGTAATTTATGGCCAGTAAATGTAAGAAAATCAGCTCCGAGTTCTTGAACATCTGTTTGCGAATGAGGCGTGTATTGGCTGGCATCAATAAGAACTTTAGCCCCTGCAACATGAGCCCTCTCGCTCAATTCCTTTGCCGGCGTGAATGTTCCAAGCACATTAGACATCGCCGCGAAACTCAGAAGTTTCGCACCATCAATAAGAGCATCGAAATTAGATAAATCTAAATAACCATCATCGTCAACTTTTATCCACCGGATTTCTAACTCTCTTTCTTTAGCGAGCATGTGCCAAGGAACAATATTGGCATGATGTTCAAGTTCAGTTAGAACAATCACATCGCCTTTACTTAGGTTCGCCCTCCCCCATGTATTTGATACAAGGTTGATTGCCTCAGTAGCGTTTTTAGCAAAAATAACTTCTTGCCGATTATTCGCATTAATAAAACCAGCGACCTTATCGCGAGCGCCTTCCAGAATAGCGGTCGCTTCATTAGCTAACTGGTAAGAACCTCTATGCACATTAGCGTTGAAATTATTGTAATAATCTCCCATTGCTGAAATAACAGAATTAGGTTTCTGCGATGTATTCGCTGAATCAAGATAAACAAGGGCTTTCCCGTTGATCTCTCTTTGAAGCACTGGGAAATCTTGTTTAATGCGCTTTACGTCAAAGCTCATAGCCAAGCCTCGTAACCTTCGGAATCAAGTTTTTCAACCAAGTCAAAACCACCCGAATCAACAATTACCCCTTCTACCAGTATGTGAACGTGGCTGGGCTTGAGATGATCAAGGAGACGCTGATAATGGGTGATAACTAATACACCTAACTGGGGTCTAGATGATCTGATTTCGTTAACGCCATTGGCAACAACCTGAAGCGCGTCTATATCTAACCCAGAGTCAGTTTCATCAAGCACAGCAAAATCAGGTTCAAGAAGGGCCATTTGTAGAATTTCGTTTCTTTTCTTCTCTCCACCTGAGAAACCTTCATTCAGATACCGGTCAGCGAAAGCAGAATCCATACCTAGTCTTTCCATCCAGAAAAGCATTTGTTTACGAAGATTGAGAATAGAAATCTCTTTAGAGGTTCTCGCTTCAAAGGTTTGGCGAAGAAAATTCAAGACGGACACACCAGGAAATTCTTGTGGGTATTGGAAAGCTAGAAACATACCTTTCTTCCCACGTTCGGAAGAATCCAAAGACGTTATGTCCTCACCTTTAAACTTTATGGTTCCGTTCTCAACCACATATTCCGGAGAACCCAAAAGAGTGGACGCTAACGTAGATTTCCCACATCCATTGGGACCCATAAGGGCGTGCACTTCCCCCTCATTGATCTCAAGAGAGATTCCGTTAATAATTTTCGTTCCGTCCTCTGCATGGATATGCAAGTCGGTGATTTCAAGCAAAGCATTAGCCACACTGAAGTTTATCTAGCAAAGCAATTAACCCTATTCAAATAGTATTAATTCTTAGCGAAACCTGACTCACCAACCACGCTCAACCCAATGATCTAAATTCGGTCGTTCATCTGCAATACGGGTGTTATCCCCATGGCCTGGTAGTACAAGAGTTTCAGCATCAAGAGTAAAAAGACGTCGGTCAATTGATTCAATAATTGCGCTGAAGTCACCACCTTCAAACTGGGTAGCTCCAGGCCCACCTGGGAACAACGTATCGCCGCTAAATAAGATAGGGCGGTCCTTGACTTTGAAACACATTGACCCCGGGGTATGTCCTGGGGTATGAATTGTTTCTAGTGACAACCTTCCTACAGATACAACAGAATCATCTTCAAGGATCTCGTCATAGCTATCCAACATATGAGCATCTTGTTGCGTAACATGGACTGAGTATCCGGCAGCGCGAACTTCAGGTACAGCCTGAATATGATCCCAGTGTCCATGTGTTTCTAGGACTTGCCCGACATTTAACACCTTGCATAGATCAAGAAGGCGTTCATGCTCATTCGCTGCATCGATAAGGAGACCCTCTCCAGTTTCTCTGCATCGCAGAACGAAAACGTTGTTATCCATAGGACCAACAACAATTTTATGTATCTCTAGTTCGGAATCTTTAAAATGTAATGTTGTCATACAACTTCCTCCATAGTGAAGATTACTGCTTCATTGCATAAACGGCTAACGTTTGATCATTATGTGGATCTATATCACTGTCGCCTCGGTTGTAGTTGTCACAGCGGCTTGGTTCGCAGTGGTATCAGTCTCAACTAGGCTCCGCTACACACCAGAACAAGTTGTCTTTGATATTGATAAAGCAACTGACTACGTTGCCGATAATCTGCCAGAGGCAATAGCCGGTCGACTTTCCTATCAAGATGTAGAGTTATTGATTAAATGGGAACTGACCTACTTACGCCAACGCGGAATAGCATCATACGGCTCAGTTGATTCTATCGCCGAGGAAGCTTCGCAATCCATTGACACTGTTTTTGCCCATGAGGACGAACTCGTTGATGAGTTATATGCCCAAGCTGTGGGGAAAGGTCTAGAAATCGATGCGGTTGACATTGTGTCCGTTACTGAACTCGTTAATCAATATTTGGTCATGCTTGGAGCGATAGGAGGCCTCATAGATACCTCTAAGTTCGGGGAACTTGAAACTGAATAGTTAATAATTTTAAAGTGTTCAGCGAATACATCAATCTTTCTTCGGATTGATTTAGTATCAGGTTTACCAACGAAAGGAGGTGGTCCAACTGAGTAGTAAAATTTACGGGACCTTGGAGGTGGCCAGCCACTAGCGGCCCCTGGACCGTTAAGTAAAAATACACTGGTCACCCGCGGATAAGCGGTCAGGTCCGGTCCCACCTGATCCAACCTATGGAACGCTTTTCGTGAACCAGGCAAGATGGGGAAACTTTTCAGTTTCCCCATCTTTTTGTTATGACATGGTCGCCATCATGTCCTCAATTTCCTAGACTTGAGTCCGACTGGAGGATATATGAAGCGACCAACTCGCGTAGAGCATTTTCGATGGCTCGGAGATAAAAGAAAACAATACGTTTATGACTTGGACCAGATAGATAATGAACAAGTCATTGAGGAACTTATTGAGTCTGAAAAATATCTCGTTTTCAGCCCTGATACTCTGCCAGAAGCCCGTAACCGAGGCTACCGGCACAAAAAAATATAAGAATAGACTTGTGACATCTCATTTCGAATCTGACGGGTTACAACTGGTGGGTCGACTTACTGAACCTCACCAATCCAACCAAGGGAATACTGCGGGGCTTCTTCTATGCCACGGATTTCCTTCAATCGCAGTCGGAGATAAAGATGCAGCGCAATCTTATTATGATTTGGCAGACTTAATTTCAGATCAACTCGGATGGTTCGTTTTTGCAATTACCTATAGAGGATGTGGAGAATCCGAGGGAAATTTTTCACTACGCGGCTGGTTAAATGACACCATCAATGCTGTTCAATATCTCAGCAATATTAAAAATGTGGACACTGTGTATGCAGTTGGCTTTGGAACAGGGGGCGCTCTAGCCATTAATGCAGCCTGCCTCTGCGATGAACTGACAGGTGTCGCTGCTGTTTCTCCACCTTCTGATTTCAATGATTGGGTCGACGAACCAGATGGTCTTCTGAGCTACGCAAGAAAAGTCGGTGTTATTTCTGACAGTAATTATCCGAAAGAGCCGGATAAATGGAAACAAGAATTATCAGAAATCCAAACAATAGAATCTGCTGGAAAGATGCAAGGGAAGCCATTACTTGTTCTCCATGGAGCAGATGACAGAGTAGTTCCATCATTTGATGCTCGAGTTATCGCTGATGCCCACGGTTCAGCTGACCTCCGCATAATTGATGGGGCAACGCACCGGTTACGCTTTGACCCAAGAACTACTGCAGTTCTCATAGGGTGGTTAGATAGAGCTAATCGTTCTTTCTTGAAACAGTTGGACCCTGAGAAAAATTTTCCACGAGAAGAAAAGTTATGACACTAAGAAAACAGATTTTCACAGACGGCGCTTGTAGCGGCAATCCAGGACCCGGAGGTTGGGCATGGATTGTCCCTTCGGGTCATTTTTCAGCTGGTAACGCTGAACACACAACAAACCAACGCATGGAACTCACTGCAGCTTACGAAGCAGTCGTTAATAACGAAGATCCAATAGAGATCGTGAGCGATTCAACTTACGTAGTCAAATGTTTTAACGATGAATGGTGGAAGGGCTGGTTAAAGAGAGGCTGGAAAAATAGTCAAAGAAAGCCAGTGGCTAACAAAGATCTCTGGGAACCGTTCATTGAAGAAGTATTGCAACGAGATGTTAATTTTACTTGGGTAAAAGGCCACGCTGGCAACCAGTGGAATGATTTCGCAGATCAATTAGCTGTGGAAGCCGGATACTTACAACAACCTCGATATGGGACCGAACCCCCAACAGAGATCACTCTTCCGCCAACAACCAAAAAATTCTAGTCATCAGATTTCACGACAGGTTTGAGTACTCGTACTAGCCTCTACTACGGTTACAGCAATTGGAAAGGGAACGGCATGCCATATCCACAGGAGATAATTGACCTAGGCGAAAAAGTTAAAAACTGGGGGCGTTGGGGAGATGATGATGAACGGGGAACCGTTAATTTCGTGACTAACCAAGTAGTCAAAGAAGCCATGAAATGTGTTAAGACGGGGAAACAATTCTCTCTTGCATTCCCTCTTCAGCATCAGGGTGGCCTTCAGTTGGGCTCAATGCCCGGTCGGATAAATCCATTACGAACTATGGTTCAGTTAAATACCCCAGTCATGGGCGACCCATCACAATTTTGCACGTCTGATGACGTGGTAACCATGGGACTGCAAGCCGCTACCCATTGGGACGGGTTATGCCATGCAAGTTGGAATGGGAAAATCTACGGAGGCCGTGACGCAACGACTATAACTTACGATGGTGCTTCAATCTGTGGAATAGAGAAAATAGAAACACTCACGAGCAGGGGAGTCCTTTTAGATATTGCTTCTTTGCATGAAGTAGAGGAACTGCCAGGTGGTCACGCTATAAGTTACGAGGATTGCGAAAATGCTGAAAAGACTCAAGGCGTTGAAGTTCGGTCGGGAGATATTCTCCTGCTCCGCACGGGGATGATGGCGAAAGCTCGCAGTGGTGACATCGTCTCGTATGGCAGTGGAAGCCCTGTGGAAGGAGCACCTATGCCCGGGTTCCCTGGAGTCGGTCTAGGAGCAGTGGAATTCTTCTACGAACGAGAAATTGCTGCGGTAGCTACAGATACGATCACTTTCGAAGTGATGCCATGGGATCCACGCGTACCTGGGGCGATCTTACCAATACATTGCATAAATCTAGTCATGATGGGACTTACACAAGGGCAGAATTGGGATTTGGAGGATTTAGCGAAAGACTGCATTGAAGATGGACAATGGGACTTTCTTCTAGAGGCAAGCCCGCAACCATTCGTCGGCGGTATAGGTTCTCCTGTCAATCCGGTAGCGATTAAATAGGATTTTTCCTAAACCCACTTACTGTGATTTGCCATTGACAACATTTCTTTGTCCCCTTGAGAATTCCCGTACGCCCATATCTCAGCATCGCTCGATCCCAACCATTCTCTAAGTTGACGCGCCTTTTCAGATCCACGTACGTTTCTGCCAGACATTTCACCGGATAGCCGACCAGCATTAGAAACCAACTCAACAGCAATTACGTGATCAAAGCCAAGCTCTTCTGCTGCAGGACGCGCATAACATCCAAGTGAAGCAGTAACTAATACCAATTCATGTCCGGCATCACGATGGTAGGAAATCATGGAAAGAACCTCATCACGGTATAGACGTGGAAGATTAGCAGCATAGGATTTCCCGGCATGTTCTAACTTCTGTAGTTCTTTTCCTAAAAAAACTTTCCTCAAAACATTAGCTTTCAGGCTCTCACGCCAACCCTGAGGTTTCCGGGTGCGAAGTGTCAAAACAGCTGCTTGCAGTAGATTTGACGTACCATACTGACGTAAAAATGGAAATAATGTATCGCGTCTTGTTATCGTTCCATCAAAATCAAATGCTGCTATGCGTCTCAATGTCATCGTTCTTCAAGATAGTGAATTAATGACTTAAGGGTTTTTTCCATCCGAGGAGGGTGGGATTTTGGATACCCAGCTAGTTCAATCAACCATGGAAAGACAGAGTAAGACCAGTCAAATGTTTCAGTAATTAGAGTTCCACCATCCACATCTTCAAGTTCGTAACGCCAGCGATGCTTCCCTAGATGGGCCCAAGCCACTAAAGAACCCTCATCGTACTCCTTAACCTGATTTTTAATTTTGTAAGAAATCCCCCACATTCGCATTCTGATTCGGAAAACATCCCCGACTCCGGTGATACGTGCTCCATCTACTAAATCCTTGACAGTTCCAGATCCATCAAAATACGTATGTTGTGAAGGATTCGTAATTACCTCAAAGACCCGGTTCTTTGGGAAAGGTGCAACTACTGAAACAGAAACTTTTCTTTGCGGCGACATGATCAGGAGATCCTATTCATTTCCGAAGGATTTCGTCCATTGATTCAACCAAATTAACGTGTTTGAATTTGAAACCATTGCTAAGAGCTCGTTTAGGAAAAACTCTTAGGCTGTTTTGTATTAGCTCATTTGCTAATTCTTCACCCAAAAGTATGCGAGGTCCGAATAGGGGGACTGGGAGGAACGTTGGTCGTTTCAAAACTTTCCCCAACGCATCGGTGAATTCTGCATTGGTAACAGGGTTCGGTGCTGTTAAATTCACTGGTCCAGAGATCTCGTTTGTCAATAGCCAACTAATCAACCTGACCTCATCTTCTAGAGAAATCCAACTCCAGAATTGTTTGCCACTTCCCATTCTTCCTCCTAAGCCAAGTTTGAAAAGCGGCAGTGTTTTCTTTAGCATCCCATCGCATGGGGACTGAACTAGTCCAGTTCGTAAATGCGTAACTCGTATTCCAGCATCTTCAGCAATTGAGGTAGCACCTTCCCACTTTTCTACAACATCAGCTAGAAAACCTTTTCCGTAAGTAGATTCTTCATCTAACGCTTCGTCACCTCGATTCCCGTAGATGCCAATCGCTGACCCGCTCAAGAGAACCCGAGGCGGGTTTGGCATATCCGCCAATGTTTTTGACAAGAGCATTGTGCCATCAACGCGGCTATCAAGGATCCGATTTTTTTGCTTCTCTGTCCAACGTTGAGAGGCGATATTCTCACCAGCTAAGTGAATAACGGCTTCAACTCCAGCCAATTTTTGGGCATCTATATCCCCATTGGAAGGGTCCCATTCCACGTCGCTGCCAGAACGCCGACTAACAGAAAGCACTGTGTGTCCTTCCTTCTTAAGAAATTTACATAGTGAGGAGCCTATAAATCCTGTTGCGCCAGTGACTGCAATTAACATAAACCCTCCTGAGGGCCGAGGTTGACGAAAAAATGCCTAGTTGGAACGCCTCTGGTTATTCTAAACACAATTCGCCGTTTCATTCCCATTGGCGACCGATGGCTACCAAGAAGAAAAAAAGATCATGTTGCATCTGAATAGGGCAATGGAATACGAATCTTTCCATGGCAAACTATGGTATGGAATCAGACGAAACTAAAAATCCTGTTTCAGAAACGAAAGAAAGTAAAAAACCTAAAGGCGCTGGGTCAATAATCCTAGGGGCTGCCATGATCGCCGTCGGCGAGATCCTAGAACCTGACAAAACTTCTGTTGAGATTACAGAGGTTAGCGATGACCATGAACCGGACCCGCCTTTGGGTTTTGATTTCGGTGATCTTCCACCTTTAGAGTGAAATCAACGGTTAAGCCAAATGAAGCCTTCTAGATAAATCACTTTGCCAAACATTATCAGGGTCAAACTTTTTTCTGATCTGTTTCCATTCTCGTAACCGTGGATACATCTCATTAAGAAACTCTGGGTTTACGCCTCCATCCTTTGCTAGATAAATGCGACCTCCCGCCTTAGCAAGTTCTCTATCAAAATCGTTTAACTGGTTCCTACAAGAAATATTTGTGAATGGGAAATCTATAGCTAGAGTCCAACCGGGTTTACAGAAAGATAAGTAACTGTCGCTTTCGGAGCCTAGTCTCTTTAGGACTGCGAGAGTGGGTAGAAGTGGCAGATTATTTAAGCGCTTAATGATTTCGTTTAGCAACAACTCTTCAGTCTCGGGAACAACGATTTGCCATTGGAAGAAACCTTTTTTGCCGTACAAATTATTCCAATTCTTCACTCGATCCAAAGGGTGAAGAAAATCTGGAATTGGGACTTGTCTTCGCTTAATCCCAGATGGGTGACTATTGAACCTAATGGCATTGTAAACACCGCCGTTGACTTTGTTTACAACATTGAAAGGAAGCACTTTGGGAATCGTTATATGTTTAGAGGCTTTGTAAGAAAAGGTCTCAGATGATTCCAGAATCGGGCTAGCGGATTGGATTACCCCACGTCCAGCATTTTTCTTTGAAACAAGATCCAGCCAGGCGACAGAGTACGGATGATTTACAGTTGTTTCCTTGAATTGTTCAAATAGTTGCTCAAAATTTGAGTACTTTCCTGACTGAACATTGAAGTTGTTGGAATAATTTTTTCCCAACTGAATCGAAGCTCGAAGTATCAATCCGGTTAGACCTAAACCTCCAACAGTTGCCCAAAATAATTCAGATTCATGAGACCTACTGCACTTAACAACTTTCCCGTTAGCAATAAGAACATCCATTTCTATAAGACAGGAAGAAATAGATGACTGGTGAAAATGATTCTTGCCATGCGCATCAGCCGCTATGGCACCACCGATAGTTATTGATTTTGATCCTGGAACAACCGGAACGATCCACCCTTGTCTGATGCATGCACTTAAGAGCATCTCGTAAGATGTCCCACCAGTTACTGAGATACACCCTTGGTCGGAAACCACTAATTCTTTCTCATTGACAAAACTTTGTAACGAAACTATCCCTCCGCCTGTATTCAAAGCCTGATCACCATAGCTGTTTCCTAAACCACGAGGAATTACCCCGTATTCGTCGCAAGCCTCAAACAAAGTTAAGACATCTTTTTGAGAAACGGGTTCAAATCTCCATGATCGTGAAGCATAAGCTCTACTCCAACTTGTGAAAGTTTCCTTATCCATACACTGCCCCCACATATATGCATGCCCATAAGATAAGTAGAAAATTAAGTAAGCGGTCAGAGAAAAGGACTTGAATTGGGTTTTCGCAAGACCCCGATTTAGCGAGGTACCCGAATCGTAGAAGAGCCGCAGAAAAAATCCCTAAAGAAATAGAGGACAATAAATTATTTGTTGTTTGATTTTGGAAAACCCATATTGAGTACATCAAAATACTTCCAGCGATAGAGGCCGCTACTACTGCGAAAAGACTTCCTTTAGAGTAGCTATTTAGAACAGGCCTAAAGTCATGTCTTTCGTGCCCAGAGAGTTCAGAAAACCTTTTGCACGAAACAAGGCATAAAGAAGAGAGAGATACTACAGAAACATAACTTAAAGTAAGATGCGTATCCGTCGCTATCCCCCCTGTAATAGATCGAAGAGAGAACCCTGCTGCTACAAAAAACAATTCAATGAAAGGGATGTTTTTCGCGTACAGGGAATAAGCAATGTTTAAGCCGAAATAGATTAAAAGAATAATTCCTATAGAGAAGTTATAGGAAAGACCACCAATCAACGAAACAGAGAAACAGCAGAAACCTATCCAAAGCGCCATCTGCTGAGAAATTTGGCCTAGGACCAAGGGGCGAAGAGATTTTGTTGGATGCAACGCGTCAAATTCCCTATCTCGCATGTCATTGAAGACGTAGACAGCCGATGAGGCCAAAGTAAATAAAATCATTGACAGGAAAGCTTTGAGAAAAATATCAGTCTCAGTGATTGTGCCTGCGGCCACCGGAGCACCTAAGACCAGCAAATTTTTTACCCAATGCAGTGGGCGGACAACCCTCGTTACACTTCCTATAGAACCCATACCCTACCTAACCTATTTAAGACAGTACCAGTGACTTTCTTAGACAAACCAGTTGCCTTGACCACCTATGAGAGAAGCCAAATTACTTTAGGGTTTATATATCCCGATCGCAGCTAGTAGTGTTGAACTCGCAATGAGTACAAGAATGCTTATAATCGTTTCTCTCGCATGCGGTTTGGCGATCCTGTTGGCGTTCACTGTTCAAGTTCTCGTAGCCTCATGAGACAGATAATTCCTTTACAAAAGAATAGCCATGCAAATCAAATGACCAAGATAGGATCGCCGTATGAGCAAAGAACAAAGACACTTTGATCTAATCGTAATTGGCGGCGGTCCAGGTGGTTACGCTTCAGCATTGTACGGTTCGGCAACAGGCATGAATGTGGCACTCATAGAGATGAACAAAATAGGAGGGACTTGTTTGCACGTTGGATGCATCCCAGCGAAAGAACTCTTAGAAACCGCTTCTGTGCTTAGGACTGTCCGTAATGCTAAAGAATTTGGCGTTATCACAAGTGAACCCGCACTGAACCTTTCTAAGACTATGGAGAGAAAACAAAAAATTATTGATCAATTGACCAAAGGGGTAGAGGGACTCCTTGAACGACGTAAAGTAACCGTCTTTAACGGAATCGGCAACCTCCTTCCAAATCGTGAAGTCTCCATCCAAGGAATTGATGGTTCAGGAATCACCATAAGCGCCGATCACGTGATCCTCGCAAGCGGATCTAAGCCTAGAACTATCCCAGGGTTTCAAATAGATGGTCACCGAATCATAACTTCTGATGAACTGTTATCTTTGAGCGAGATTCCAAAATCTGTGGCGATCATCGGGGGAGGCGCAATAGGGGTCGAATTCGCTTCAACTCTCAACGATTTCGGTTCAAAAGTAACCATCCTTGAAGCTTTGCCCGAGATCCTCGCAGGGTGCGACATTGATCTCTCCAAGACCGTTAGACGGTCATTTAAAAAACGAGGAATAACGGTCCTTACGGGTTGCACCGTCAAAGGGCACACTAAAAAAGATGATGGCATAACGCTCCACCTTAATGATGGTGAACTAGATGTAGAAACAGTTGTCGTCTCAATAGGTCGTAGACCATTCACAGATCTACTGGGATTAACAGAAACTGGAATCACAGTAGATGAGAGGGGCTTTATCCCCGTTGACGAACTCTGCCGAACCAATGAAGATGGCATCTATGCGATAGGCGACGTGATTGACACACCTCAGTTGGCTCATGTCGCTTTTGCAGAGGCAATCATGGTTGTAAAGCATCTTTGTGGTGAGGTTGCTACCCCAATCGACTACGGAAAAGTACCATGGGCTATTTACTGTCACCCCGAAGTGGCTTTTGCTGGACTCACTGAGTTAGAAGCAAAGGAAGATGGGTATGAGATAGAAGTATCAAAACATCGATTTACGGGCAATGGACGAGCCATGATCGTTGGCGAGACAGAAGGACTTGTAAAAGTAATTGCAGAAAAATCACAGAATGGACAAAGCGGGCAGATACTTGGGGTTCACATGGTTGGCCCTTGGGTAACTGAACAAATAGGACAGGGTTATTTAGCAATTAACTGGGAAGCAACCGTTGATGAGGTAGCCGAATTCATTCAACCGCACCCAACAATGAGCGAATTGTTTGGAGAGACAGTATTAGCTTTAACCGGCAGGGCATTACACGGATAATCCAGAGAATTCTTCGCCCTCGATATTTGTAATTAGAATGGACGAAATGGAACGACAGGTGCACAAAAATCTTAGAATTAATTCTTTGAATCTAGTGGAGCCACTAAATATACGCTGGTTAGGAAAAGTCGCGTATCAGGATGCTCTAGCATTACAAAACGCGCTATTTACAAATAGTTCGGCGAATTATCTTCTGCTTTTGGAACATCATCCTGTTTTTACATTAGGAGTTCGAGGAGAGAGATCTAATATTCTTGTTGATCCTAAAAGTATCGGGGCAGAAGTCGTGACCACTAATCGCGGAGGAGATGTTACCTACCATGGCCCAGGACAACTGGTGGGTTATCCAATACTTTCTCTCCCGGGTAAAAGGGGCGGAGGAATGGTAGACACAGTCGCCTATGTTCGCTCAGTAGAAGATTTAATAATTGACGCACTATCTGAAATCGGCCTTCCCGGATGTGCCCGTCTAAAAAAACACCCCGGAGTATGGGTAGATACTCAAAGCGAAAACCCACGCAAAATAGCAGCTGTAGGTGTTCGTCTTACTAGAGGACGCTCAATGCATGGGTTTGCCTTAAATGTTCATCCAGATATGAAATTCTTTGATTCAATCATTGCATGTGGGATTAAAGATAAATCAGTGACATCCCTCGCTCAAGAAGACTTATCGACCTCTATGGAAGAAGTAACCAATGTCGTGGCAGAACTCGCAGCTAAAAAATGGGGAGCGGGAGAATCGGAAAGAATGGATGTCGTTTGGAGTCAAAGAAAAAATGAACTCAGTGCTTTTACAAGAGGTAAAGGACCAGGAGGCATTCCAAAAGCAACACAACTGAAACCACTGCCCGAAAGAATTCCAATCTCAATCACAAAAAAATCAAAAAAAACAACCCAGCAAAATAACGAAACAGCGATTGCAAGAAAGCCCGAATGGATGCGCGTGAAAGCAAACATGGGACCTCAATACAGAAACCTGAAGAAAAGTATGCGCCGATACGAATTAACCACCGTATGTGAAGAAGCAGGGTGCCCTAATATTTTTGAATGCTGGAATCAAGGAACGGCTACTTTCATGGCGCTTGGAGAACGATGCACAAGAGCATGCGGATTTTGTTTAGTAGATACCAGAAAGCCAGAAGTAATTGATAACCAAGAACCTGACCGTATCGCCGAAGCTATAAAAGGTATGAGACTTGAATATGCAGTCATCACAATGGTCGCACGCGATGACCTTAGCGATGGTGGGGCGAACCACATAAAAGAAATTATCGAAAAAATCCGTTTTAAAAACCCTGAGACCAAAATAGAAGTCTTAATCTCTGACCTAAGAGGAAACCCTGAGAGCCTGCAGACAGTTTTCGATGCGAAACCTGACGTTTTGAACCACAACATAGAAACTGTGCCGCGACTACAAAGACGCGTGCGACCGTCTGCTAGTTACGCGAGAAGTCTCGCAGTATTAGCCCGTGCGAAAGAAAGCGGATTAATCACTAAAACATCAATAATGGTCGGGCTAGGTGAACGGAAAGAAGAGATTCTGCGAACTCTTAAAGACGTTCAAGAAATTGGCGTTGATATCGTGACTTTAGGTCAATATTTACGACCGACAACTAACCATTTACCAATTCGGAAATGGTGGACCCCAGATGAATTCAAAGAATTGCAACTTTTAGGGGAAGCGATGGGAATAACACACGTTGAATCAAGTCCTCTAACAAGAAGTAGCTACCACGCGAAAAAATCAGAACTTGCAGCTACAGAAAAAATAAGTCAGTGACCTCCATAGCTAACCAACATGTATTCTCCACTCAGTTCCATCTATTCTTGAACCATGTTTAAAGACCGCTTACAGAGAGCGCAAAATTTAATGTCTGACAACAACATTGATGCGATGCTGCTTTCTGTTGGTGCCGACCTGCCCTACTTCACCGGATACGAAGCAATGCCACTTGAGCGCCTCACCATGTTAGTGATTCGAGCAGATGAACAAGCAGTCTTGGTTATTCCCGAATTGGAAGCACCCAGAGTTACCGCTATGCCCGAACTTTTCAAGATCCACCCATGGAAAGAAACAGAGGACCCAGTTTCTATAGTCATAGACCTACTCCGAGGATTAGAAACTGTAGCAATAGGAGACACTACTTGGAGTCGATTCACAATAGACATTCTGAATTATCTACCAAAGCTTCAATTAACGAAAGCTAGCAACATTACAAGCAAACTGAGGGCAGTTAAAAGGGAAGATGAACTACTCCGTCTCCAACAGGCCTCCTCGGCCGTAGATAGGATTGCTAGACGACTTCAATCGGGAGAAATAGACCTTCTAGGAAAAACAGAGAAACAGATTTCGGATGAAATCGGAAGACAAATAATCCTAGAAGGACACCACAAGGTAAATTTCGCGATTGTTGCATCCGGTGAAAATGCTGCAAGCCCCCACCATGAGCCAGGGGAAAGGATAGTTAAAGAGTCCGAAGTGATCCTTTGTGATTTTGGCGGAACAATGATTGGCGCAGATGGAGTTGGGTATTGCTCTGATATAACACGCTGCGTCTGGATTGGGGAACCTTCACAAGAATTCCTTGAAATGTACCAAGTTCTGCAAGAAGCTCAAGCTAAACAAGTTCAGTTTTGCCAAGCAGGTACCCCTGCAGAAGAAATAGACAGGGTGGGGAGAAAAATTATCGCTGATGGAGGATTTGGAGAATTTTTTATACACAGAACTGGTCATGGAATAGGCGTAGAAGCCCATGAAGATCCCTATATTGTTGAAGGGAATCACGAACCGCTTCAAATCGGGAATGTCTTTAGTATTGAACCAGGTATCTATATTCCCAACAAATGGGGTGCCCGTCTCGAGGATATAGTCGCCGTTACAAGTCAAGGCCCTTTATCACTTAACGAGGCGGAACATAATCTCGCCTCAATTGTTTAGGAATCAATGATCAACTTTGAGGCTTCAACCTTTTTGCTGCAATGGGCAGTGGGAGGAGCTTTTTTTCTGTGGATTACAGGGAGGCAGCGCCTTGTAGGACTTGGGTATGGCTGGACGACACGTGTTATTTACTTTGGTATCGCAGCACTAAGTCTTGTGACCGGGTTATCTGTGAACACGTTGTGGGCAAGAGAATTCTCTACGATTCTCTTCCTTCTCTCGATAGTCATCTCCTTCGGAATTTCTATCGGCAGAAGAAAAGCAGGAGTCGGAGGGCAGAAAGCAATACAAGAATCTCGTGTCGGAAGAGTATCAGAAATGCTTGGAAGGAAAGATGATGAGATTAGTGGAAAGCCTACGAGTCAGAAGGAATTCCCACCGGTTCTAGATTTGTTACCTCCTGCATTTGGATTGATAGGCCTAATCGTAGGAGCTGTTGATGCAGGAGGGCCAGTAACGCTCTCAATCGCTAGGACTCTCGTTGGAGCAGCATTCCTCGGAGCAGTTTCTAATTCGATGCTCCTTGGACACTGGTATCTAGTCCAACCTGGATTGTCGCGCGAACCTATACATCAACTTGTGAGATGGACGGGTTTTCTCTGGTTACCTGAACTGATTCTTCTATGCATACCTACAGGCATGTTTTCAGTTCTTAACGGAACGATTGACGATAATTACAATGGTTTGCTGGGCTGGTTTTGGGTTGCTTGTGTGGTAGCGACTATTTGTCTAGTAGGTATAACAAGAATGGCACTAAAGGAAAAAGAATATTCAGCTGTTATGGCAGCAACTGGGCTCATGTATCTGGCTATCCTAACTGGTTTCGGAATGGATTTGGTAGCTAGAATCCTTCTTGATATATGAGCTTAGGGCCACTCAGATTTTTAAATCTTACTGCTAGAATTCTCAAATCAAATTAAATGAGAAGGTTGCATGGAAGAGGAAATCAACTCTAACGATAGAAGTTCCAAAGCAAAGTGGTTTGCCCGTTGCTTGTTGCTGGCATGTGTTCTTTTTCTACTAGCGTGGGTTTTTATTTTCAGGGACACCTCTCCAGCAGATGTAAACAGCCAAGCCGCGAAAGAAGCTCGAGAGGAAGCCTTAGCTGAGGTGGAGGCATCTCAAGTAGAGACACTCAACGGAGTATGGATTATTGACACAGAAATTGGAGTCTTCAATGAAGCGTGCTTGACGGAAGTTTGCGGCTCAACTTTCGTTGGATTTCGAATAGACGAAGAGCTAGTAGGTATTGGCGGAAAAACCGTTGTGGGGCGAACTCCTGGAATAGATGCTCAGTTCACAATTGAAGGGACCCGACTTCTATCTAGTGGGGATACAAACATCCAAGAGGGAACGCCAATCGTAGTTGTTGATATGACAAGACTCATAACCGATGACGCTGGGAGAAATAATGCGATAAGGAGACAAGCTATCGAAACGGAGGAATACCCTGAAGCATCTTTCTTTATCACCGAGTCAATAGATTTCAGTTCTGAAACTGATTTGGAAACTGGATTTATAACTGAAGTGGTTGGAGACCTCACTATCCATGGCATTACCCGACAGGAAACAGTGATTCTTAATGTATCTTTTGATGGGAGTCGCGTCCTTGTCTTCGGCGAGATTTCTCCCATACGTCTCGCAGATTATGGAATTGAAAAACCTCGATCAGCAGTTGTTCTTTCGGTCAATGATGAGGCAATAATGGAATTTCAGTTGTATTTCAAAAAACTTAATTGACTTCTTTTTCGCTTATTAAGGGAATCTGGGTTTAACGTCTCACCTGAAAACAAATGATGGGCAGATACTTCCGATATCGTCAAAGACATGAAAATCTACACGAGAAAAGGTGATGACGGAACTACTGGCCTTTTTTATGGTGGCAGGGTTCGCAAAGATTCGCCACTTCCCACAGCGTATGGCGAAGTTGACGAGGCACAAGCAGCCATAGGGCTTACAAGATCACTCATCGAACCAGAAAGCGAAATAGATTTTTTGGTTATCCAAATTCTACGAGATCTGTGGGTTCTTATGGCTGAACTAGCGACACTCCCAGAGAATCGCGTGAAGTTGAAAGAAGGAATTAGTCTCGTTACTGCTGACATGGTAAAGAATCTAGAAGATTCAATTGATAAATTCTCAAACGAATTTAGCGTCCCAGAAGAATTTGTTGTACCAGGTCAAAATCATATCTCAGCAACATTTGATTTAGCCAGAACCGTAGTAAGGAGAGCTGAACGAGCTGTCTTAAAGGTAGAGTCCGAAGGGTCGCTTGTTCTACCTTACCTAAATCGTCTTTCTGACTTAATGTGGATCCTTGCTCGTTTACATGAAGAAGACATACTGACAGCGAAGATAACTAAAAAGGAGTAGCTATGACTATAGAAATTAAACTCGTTACAAAAAAACCAGTGAAAACCCAATTGCACGCTTTGGTCACTCCATCAGACAAAATATTGGATCTTCCAGCAGGGATCAATAAAGAGTTTTTGGAATCACGAGGTTTTGATGGCGAAGCTGGTCAGATTCTCTTCACCCAACTACCAGAGGGGCCAATAGCTCTCCTAGGAGTTGGGGAGTCAGAGAACCTTGAGCACAGAAATTATCGACAAGCTGGAACAAAACTTTTGCGAGAAGTAAAAAATTTTCGTTCTGTATCTGTAGATTTTGGTGGGCACTTCAACAAAGAAGTAGATCAACCCAGCGCAACTCAGGCGTTTCTAGAAGGAGCTTTGTTAGGGGCATACGAATTCACTCAATTGAAATCAAAACCGAAAAAATCTTCACTAAAAACTCTGGCTATTGTTGGTTCAGGGCAAAAAGTAAAGAAAGCTATTAGTAGAGCTGAAAGTATTGCTTTGGGTGTGAATCTAGCTAGAGATATGGTAAATCTCCCTGGTGGCGATCTAACCCCGATAGCATTTTCACGGAAAGCGACTGCGATAGCCAAGGAAAAAAAACTTTCAATTAAAATTCTGGATGCCGCAGCGATCAAGAAAGCGAAAATGGGTGGCATCCTTGGCGTTAATCGTGGATCAACGCAACAACCTAGATTCGTCCAACTTTCTTACAAACCACAAAAACCTTCAGGTAAACATTTAGTTCTAGTTGGGAAGGGAGTTACTTTCGATGCTGGAGGGCTATCCATTAAAACTGCTCAGGGTATGTCAACGATGAAATGTGATATGGGAGGCGCCGCTGCTGTTCTTGGTGCTATGTCGACTTTGAACGAACTAGCGCCTTCGGTCAGAGTCACAGGGTTGATGCCGCTCACTGACAATATGCTCGGCGGAGATGCAACTAGGCCAGGAGATGTTCTCCGAATTAAAAATGGGAAAACTGTAGAAGTACTCAATACTGATGCGGAAGGGCGCCTCATTCTTGCTGATGCGCTGTCAGTAGCATCAGCAATGAAAGCAGATGCGATTATTGACCTTGCCACGTTAACCGGAGCTTGTATGGTTGCTCTTGGGAATCAATACGCCGGATTGATGGGCACAGACTCTGACCTTATTGAGGCTATAGAGAATTCCAGTAAAGAAACTGGTGAGGAAGTCTGGCACCTCCCACTCCCGAAAGCGTACCGTTCTCAACTGGATTCAGATGTGGCTGATGTGAAAAATATCGGAACTAATTGGGGAGGGGCTCTTACGGCTGGACTGTTTCTCAAAGAATTCATCTCTGAGGAGACTCCTTGGGCGCACATAGATATTGCCGGTCCGGCGTTCGCTGATAGCCCATGGGGAGAACATCCCAAGGGAGGAACGGGATTTGGGGTTCGCCTTCTCGTAAACGTTATTGAGAATCTTTAGAGTTCCTTAAACTTTTTGCGTCAGTTGTTGCTAAAACATAACTTAAGCTTGCTCCGCCAACGATCAAGAGTAGGTATAGGATTCCGCCGGAATTTTTAGAACTTAGTTCGCTCGGAAGATCGTTAGTGCCTACGGCAATAACGCTAACAATCAGGAAAAAACCATTCATGAGAAGGTGTCGAATAGAGACAGGTGTGTTTGATGTTCCGAAACAGCCGCATGGTATTGCTCCGGGCATGCGGAGAAGATGGAAGGTCATCAAAAAAAATATTGCATACCATCCTCCGATAAGGAAAGGGAAAAATATACCTCCAACAACAGCAGCGGAGATAGCCGATGCAAATTCTAAAGCTCCTACGAACCTTACAAACCTAAGAGAAGAGGGGAATCCCAATAGATTCCAGGTTTTGCTAGTCAGAGAAGGCAGAAGCATTTTGCTCGCCCCGCCGATCGCTAGTAGTTGGCAAGCGATAAAGAATAATCCTGAACTCACTTCTACCCATCTCCAAGGAGAAGCAAGAAAAGACATAAATAAGCCACCTAACGGAGGGTAGCATTCTTACATGAGTCAAAATGAAGTATCTGAACATCAAATCCAAACTGCAAAGCGAATCATAGAAGTTGCTTCCAGAATTGTTGTTTTGACTGGGGCTGGAATCAGTACGGATTCTGGTATCCCTGATTTTCGAGGACCAAATGGTGTGTGGACGAAGAATCCTGAAGCTGAGAAAGCATCCAATATCCATTACTACGTTGAATCGCCTGACATACGAAAAAGGAATTGGGAACTCCGAGCCTCAGGTGAACTATGGCCGAATGTAATTCCTAACCACGGGCATAAAGCATTAGTGAACTTGGGTGACCGATTACACCTGCTTATCACCCAGAATGTTGACGGGCTTCATCAATTGGCTGGGACACCTGATGAGAAAATGGTTGAAATTCATGGAAATACGAGAAACGTTACTTGTCTTAGTTGCGACTATGTAGCACCAATGGAAGATGCGCTTACACGAGTGCGAAATGGAGAAGAGGATCCTGAGTGCCCCTTATGTAAGGGATTGCTTAAATCCGCAACCATTTCTTTTGGGCAATCCCTCATTAACGAAGACCTGATGAAAGCAGAGAATTCAATCCATGAATGTGATCTTCTTCTAGCAGTTGGGACTTCACTAACGGTAAGTCCAATTAATAGAGTCGTTCCACTTGCACATAGCCTCTCAACACCTATTTTGATTATCAATGGTGAACAAACGGAGTTTGAGAGCTTAGCAACGCTTGTTCTGCATACTGACATAAGTTCGACACTTCAAAAGATCTGTTAGAAGGAACTCTCCGAGTGGTTGGATTTTCCGTTGATGAATTTAAACTAGATTATGACGAATTTTAGAGAGTTACTTCAAAAGGTGAAGGCAGAGATTAATGAAGTAACTTCTGAAGAAGCGGAGAAGCTACTTTCCGAAGGCTGGTTACTTCTTGATGTACGTGAACCAGATGAAATTAGCCAAGGAACTATCCCAGGTGCAGTACACATCGCTCGAGGCAATTTAGAAAGCTCAATAGAAGGACAATTTCCTGATAAGGGGTCAAAGATTGTAGTTATGTGTGCCGGAGGAGCAAGGTCAGCTTTTGCAACACAAACTCTGCAAGCACTTGAATATGAAAATGTTGTTTCAATGAATGGAGGATTTAATAAGTGGAAGGATGAGAGTCGCACTTGGGTCATCCCAACAATCCTTGAGCCTAGTATGAGGAATAGGTACCAGCGCCACATTCTTCTTCCAGAAATTGGTGAATCTGGTCAAATAAAGTTACTTGAATCTAAAGTTCTCTGCTTAGGAGCAGGAGGATTAGGTTCACCAGTTGCGCTATATCTGGCTGCAGCAGGTATTGGGACTATTGGAATCGTAGATATGGATGTAGTTGATGAATCTAATCTGCAAAGACAGATTCTCCATAATCAGTCACGTATTGGAGAACCGAAAGTAGAGTCAGCAAAAAAGACGATCACGGAGTTAAACCGAGATATCAATGTGGTTACGTATAATCTTCGTCTTGATGCATCAAACATAGAGAAAATTATCTCTGAATACGATGTCATCGTAGATGGGACAGACAATTTTCCTGTCAGGTACATATTGAACGACGCCTCTGTGAAACTGGGGATCCCTGTGGTTCATGGATCAATATTTAGATTTGAGGGTCAAGTAACCGTATTTGATCCCAAGAGTGGACCGACTTACAGAGACATGGTCCCAGAACCCCCTCCTCCTGAATTTGCACCTAGTTGTGCCGAGGCTGGAGTATTGGGTGTTCTTCCAGGGATCATAGGTACTCTCCAAGCTCTAGAAACCATAAAACTACTTTTAGGATTGGGAGACTCTCTTATAGGTCGACTTCTAACGTTTGATGCTAGCGAAATGAATTTTCGAGAATTTAAATTACGAAAAGATCCGAGCTTAGAAATAACGTGGGAGAACCGAGATCGCATTAAGGTTACGGAACTTGAAGGTCTATGTCAGCCAGCCCCACTCAGCATTTTATGAATGCTTACAAAAGTTGTGTATAGCTAGTTGCCTGTTCCAATAAGAAACCCAATCCCCCAAGATAGATGCATTGTCGGAAAGACTAAAACAAGTAGTAGGCGTTGTTGAATCGTAATTTTTGGAATTATGCAACTCGCGACCAGAATTGCGAAAATATACGAAAATGGGATTGTCAGAAAGAAGAGATTGTAAACGAAGGAAAGAACCAAGCTAGCTAACAAAATTAGAACAGTTGCCGGTGGGACAATTTGACGAAATTTAGTAGACCGAGGGTCTTTTGCTATCACCCTTTTTTTCCATTTACCGTATTGGAAATATTGAGATGAGAGTCCAACGAAATTGGACCTAGGCGAGTAAGTCACGGCGAGTTTAGGGTCGAACCAAACAACTCTTCCTGCCCGACGAATTCTCGTATTTAACTCGTAGTCTTGGTTTCGTACGAGTGATTCGTCAAATCCTCCAAGTTCATGAAAGAGCTCTGCTTCGTATACCCCGAGATAGACGGTGTCACTAGGACCTTCTTCACCGCCATAATGAAATTTTGAGTTTCCGACTCCGAAACGTGAAGTCATAGCATGGGCAACGGCACTCTGATATGGGCCCTTCCCTACGGCTTTTTGTATACCTCCAACATTTCCAGCTCCTGTACTGGTTATGGTTTCAATAGCAGTTTCGATGTATGCAGGCGGGATCTCGCAATGAGAATCTACTCTTATCAGATATTGACCTTTTGCTTTTTGGGCCGCCATATTTAAGCCTGTTGCAGTTAACCCTGAAGGATTTGCAATAATTTCTATACGACTATCCATAGATTGGTAATTTGTTGCGATGATTTCAGTCATATCGTCTGAGGGACCTATAGCGAGAATGATTTGGTCAATGCAGGCATATGTTTGGTTAAGGGTGGAAGAAAGCGCCTTCTCTAATGTTTGAGCAGCATTTCGAACCGGCATTATCACTGAAACTGTTGGTAGGAGTTGTTCCATTGCTAAAGCCGCCTAGATAGAACGATCCAGACTGTCTGAAATAAGATTTGCACATCAAGGATCGGCGACCAGTTAACTAGATACTGTAAGTCATGCCCTAATTTATAACTAGGGTCGGTGTGGTAGCGACCGTTTACTTGAGCTAAACCAGTTATGCCTGGGGGGATATCATGACGCCTTCCATACCCTGGGATAGCCCGTTCGTACTCCTTAGTGAAATCTGGACGCTCGGGTCTGGGGCCGATTATTGACATTTCCCCTTTTGCCACGTTTATGAACTGTGGGAGTTCATCTAAGCGCGTTCTTCTAATCCAATTTAACCCGGGGAGAACTCTAGAATCCTGTTGATTTGCTTTTATAACTCCGGTTTGGCTTTCAGCATTTTCTCCCATGGTTCGGAATTTCAACATATTAAAATGCACACCGAATTTCCCGACTCTTTCCTGACGGTAGATAATATTTCTACCAGCCAAAGCCCTAATGTAGCTAGCGACGAAAAGACTTATTATGGTCAATGGGATTGCGGCAATCAGAAGGTAAGCGGTCTCTAGTATTCGTTTGAGAGTTGACCTTGAAGGCGAAAGGGAATGCGCTTTTAAAGCAATGAAAGGCATGCCAGCTATTTGGCGAGATCTCTTTAAGCCAAGAAGAGTATCGGACGGGATGACGCGTTGGAACATCCCTATTCTCTTTAATTCAAGTTCGGCAAGCGGCTCAGGATATATATTTGCTAAACCTCCAGGGCTCATCAAGAGAACGTCAGTGGCATCTGTACTTTCAATATTTTTTGATAAATCGTTTAAGTCTCTTGTAGAACCAACAACTACGATGTCTGGTTCGCAGGTTAGAAGGTGTTCTTCACCCAATTCTATATCTTCATCACTTCCGGCGAGTAAGACTCTTGGATTTCCGTATCTTCTTGTTCGGAACTTCCTTGAAAGCCAGCGATTGAATGTGATTCCCAAAGAACCAAAGATGCCAAATAATATTAGATTCCCTCTAGGCATAAGAAAGTATCCAGTGCTCAACGCGAGTGTTGAATCAGTCAAGATTGCTACAGTCGTTAAAGCGGAGATTCGAGGAAGCCATAACCTCGCACCTAACCTAGGCGTAGGTTCGTATAATTCCCCGAAGTAATAAATCGTAAGGTGGATGGAGGTAGCTAATAGAAAACCAACCAAATAGGTTGAAAATGACTTTGGCCAAGAAGTCCCGAACCGAACGACCAGCGTTCCAAATAATGTCGCCATTAGAAGTAGAAAATCGGCGATGTGAAGCCCACGAATGCCCTGCATCTGAGTACGTTTTCTTTGGTTTTTGGAAATCATAAGAATATTCGTGTTCTGCTATCTCCATGGGTAGCTTTAATCTCAAAGCTTAAATCTTCTTGGCTTCAAGTTTAGCGAAATCTGCAGTGGTCTAGTCTTCAGCCTCAATAACTATTATGACGTCACCAGCACCTACAGCGTCTCCTTCTTCTGCATTTATCTCTACCACTGTGCCATTGACGTCTGAAGTGATGTTGTTCTCCATCTTCATCGCCTCTAGGACGACAAGTACATCTCCGGACTCTACTTTATCGCCAATTCCGGTTTGAATTTTCACAATTGTTCCTTGCATGGGTACTGTGATTTGGCCATCTCCACCTCCAGTGTTCGAGCCAACCGCTGATGCACTTCTACGTATCTGCCCAGAGACATTGGGTACAGAAATGGACACATCAAACCTCTTTCCATTTACTTCAATGTCGGCAGTGCGGATGGTTGTTGAAGGACTGTCATCGTGACTAGTGGCATGACCTCCTTTCACATTTTTTAAATCAAGTGTTTCTTCAACCCATTTAGTTGAGTGCTCAACTGCTTTAAAATCGTGATGAGTCAGGATCGCAATGTCTGCAGGGATCGTTGTTCGTAGTCCGGCGACCTCAAACTCTTTGAGAGCACGAATTGTTCTAGCAATAGCAGCATCTCGGTCTTTGCCCCAACAAATCAACTTCCCAATCAAATTGTCGTAGAACTGGCTTATCTCATCCCCCTCTTCGTAACCACCATCCCACCTAGTGCCAAAACCTGAGGAGGCTTTAAAGGTCATAAGCTTTCCGGGGCTAGGAAGGAATTGCCCTTCTGCTGGGTCTTCAGCGTTAATCCGGACTTCAATGGCATGTCCAGCGATTTGGACATCTTCTTGTTTGAAAGGCAGCGCCTCTCCAAAAGCAATACGGATTTGCTGCTCCACTAAATCAATTCCAGTTACCATCTCAGTTACAGGATGTTCAACTTGGAGTCGCGTGTTCATCTCCAAATAATAGAAATTATCGTTCTCATAAAGGAACTCAACCGTTCCAGCGTTGACATAACCGCATCCTTTGGCAACATCAACAGCGGCTTGTCCCATAGCATCAAGGATGTCATTAGGGATTAGTGGGGCGGGAGCTTCTTCTATAAGTTTTTGATGCCTCCGTTGGGCTGAACAGTCGCGTGTGCCAAGGTGAAGAGCATTTCCATGAGTATCGGAAATTACTTGGACTTCAATGTGCCGAGGTTTAGTAAGGTAACGCTCCATGTAGATTTCATCTCTCCCGAAATATGCGAGAGCTTCGCGTTGGGCTGAATCAATAGCGGACTGAATTTCATTCTTGGTACGGACCACTTTCATGCCACGTCCGCCACCGCCATAAGCAGCTTTGATAGCTATCGGATATCCGTAGTCAGCAGCGAAAGCTTCTACTTCCTTTGCTTTCGTAATGAAATCAGTAGTCCCGGGCACTCCGGTCACACCGACTTTTTCAGCTGCTTGCCTCGCACTTATTTTGTCTCCCATTACTTCAATTGCTTCAACGGGTGGACCAATAAAAGTAACGCCTTTCTCTGTGATTGACTTTGCGAATTCTGCATTTTCTGAAAAGAAACCATACCCTGGGTGGACAGCATCAACTTGGGACTTTTCTATCACATCTAATATTTTCTCAGTATTAAGGTAGCTTTCAGCAGCAGTCTGTCCTCCTAACGCATAAGCTTCATCCGCAAGACGTGTATGAAGGGCATTACGGTCCAGTTCGGAATATACTGCGACAGACTGGATACCGAGTTCTCGGCATGCCCGAATGACTCGAACCGCTATTTCACCTCTATTAGCAATAAGTACCTTTGTGAACACGGGATCAACGTTACATAATATGGAGCAAAACTAAGTGTCATTCGTAAAAGTCAATGAAAAATTTTCTCCTGAGGAAAGAGCGGCTTTTTTGCAAAAAAGTCTAAAAAGCGCTGGATTTGGCGATATTTCATGGGTATCTAGCACCGGTTCTACAAATATTGACTTAATTGAAGCAGGGCTAAAAGGGGCGCGAAATCTATCTGTACTGATAGCTGATCACCAAACTGCAGGACGTGGTAGGAGGGACAGACAGTGGCTCTCAGAAAAAAATACTTCTTTGCTGATGTCAGTTCTTTTCATAGTTGATGACTCAAACGAACAACTTAGTTCGTACAGTATGAAGCTTTCATTGGCTGCATGCCGCACTCTTCGTGAACTGGGATTTGATTGTGTGCGTATCAAATGGCCCAATGACCTGATAGTGAATCAAGGAAATAAGACATCAAAACTAGCTGGTGTGCTTGCTCAAACGGTCATTCAGAAAGACCAAACTCTGGTTGTAGTGGGAATAGGCATTAACGTCTATTCCGGAACTTTAAAGCAAAGATTAAGTGAACAAGAAATTGTGGCTCTATCTGACTTGGGAAACCCTCCTGACAGAGTTGCATTAGCAGAAATGATTTTGAAGCAGCTAATAGCGTCTGAAACGAGCGGTTCGATGCTTTTGGAACAGTATGTTGAATTCGTAGACACTCTCGGAAAGAAAGTGAGGATTCAGACCGGAGAGGAAGAAATCATCGGCCAAGCTGTATCCGTGACACCCATCGGATCCCTTATAATCAATTTAGATAACGGGGGAGCAAGAGAAGTGTTCGTTGGTGATGTGGTCCACCTTCGTTCTACATGAGATCTGTGGTTGGGCTAACTCACATTCTGCCTGAAACGAGCTACCTTGAGTAGATGCGCTTAGCTCGGCGACCACGTCCTAAACGAACATGGGTCCAACGGTTTTTCCTGCTGGTAACTCTTGTGATCGTATCTATTTCAACTGTTGCTGCGATTCTATTAGCGTACACCTCGGACACTGTCGGGCAGATCCCGAGAACAGCTTTCGGGAATACCCTTACTTCGCAATCAACTGAAAGAAACGAGCCACTCAATTTTCTTTTGATAGGTTCAGATTCAATAGCGAACCTTCCTGACAATAGTTATTTACGGCAAGTTTCGGGACGGTCATCGCGTCAGTTGCTCACAGATACGCTAATTATTCTCAGGCTTGACTTTCAAGGAGGAGGCAATGACACTGAAGTTCAAGCATCAGCTTTGTCAATTCCTAGGGACTTGTATGTGCCGATCTCTGGCTACAGAGACTCATGGCAGAAAATTAACAGTCTCGTCTATTTCACCGATAAGCCGACGCTTGTTCAAACAATACGCGACGTCCTTGATATCCCAATTCATCATGTTGTAGAGGTAGATTTCAATGGATTTATGAGACTATTTGAAACTCTCGGAGGCTTGGATGTGTATCTTGAATATCCACTTCGTGACCGAAAGGCTCAGTTAGATATTCCCACTGCAGGGTGTGTCACATTAACTCCATTGCAAGCACTCGGTTTGGTTAGGACAAGAGAACTCCAGGCTTATGTGGACAATTTCGATGGCTGGTACGGCCCGAGTCCAAGTGCTTGGGTGAGGGTTGATGGGACTGGAGATTTTGGAAGGCAAGCTAGGCAACAAGATTTTCTAATCCTTGCACTTCAACAAGCATTCGATTCTGGTTTTCGTAACCCGCTCAAGATCAGCGGAATCATTGACGAAATTCTTAGTGGCGGATTCGTGACTTTGGATGACCGCTTAACACCAGAAAAGGCAATAGCTTTGGCACAACAATTTAAAGATTTTCGGCCAAATGAGCTTGAAAAATACCTTTTGCCTACGGTTTACGATTTCGCTGATGAGCTCTCAATTCAAAAAATTATTGAATCGGAAGCTGAACCGATCTTGGATGTTTTCCGTGGTGTTGAAGTAACTGAACTTGAGAATGCGAGTGACAATAACTCTGAGACGGGTTCCCCCGATACTATAAACACCTCAGCGGCGAGTTCCGAAGCTTTAAACTCTGAGACGGGTTCCCCCGATACTATAAACACCTCAGCGGCGAGTTCCGAAGCTTTAAACTCTGAGACGGGTTCCCCCGATACTATAAACACCTCAGCGGCGAGTTCCGAAGCTTTAAACTCTGAGACGGGTTCCATGAACACTTCGAGTGTCACGCTTACAGATGAGGAGAAACGTGCTGAAATTCTTGAAAGAGCCGGAAACATTAGAGGATGCTGAGCGAAAAACACGCGATCTAGCACCCATTAGGGACTTTTTCGCAATTTTTCTCAAAGATCCTGCCAACTTCCGCCGAATTTCCCTCTAGTTCCACTACCGTGTGAGGTCATGGGAAAGGCTTCATCAGCAAAAAAAATTGCACGAGCTGAACGTGTCGGTGCTACTAGCGGACCAAGCGAAAGGCGTTCTATTGGTTACCCTTCAGCCGTCGCTTTAGTAATTGTGCTTGGTTTATCACTAGTTGTGTTTGCGCGCGCTACAAGAGATGCTGAAGCTTCGCCTACTTTACAAGACCACTGGCACGCAGCATATGGGGTTTGGGATTGCGTTTCAGAATCATTCCTTACCCCGTTCCAGAGCGAATATGATCCGGAAGGAATTCATTCGCACCAGGATGGCCTTATTCACATACATCCCTTTACCTCGTCAGTTACTGGGAAAGAGGCAAGGATGAGTGTTTTCTTGAAAGCGATGGGAGCTTCTTTATCAAGCGAAGCTTTCGAACTACCTGGCGGTTCTTCAATTGATGCCGGTGTTGAATGCAATGGAGAGGAAGCTGTCCTGCAAGTAGCGAGATGGTCGGATGCATTTGTTGGGGGAGAACCAACAGAAGTGATACTTGAAGACCTAGAAGAAGTCCGATTCTTGAATGACAGAGAAGCCTTCACAATCGCTCGAGCTCCATTAGGGTCAGAAATTCCTTTACCGAACACCATTGACAATTTAGAAGGTGTTCTTGGAGGAAGAAGCGGACCTGGAATTGCTCCCCCAAACACCACAAATGTCCCTGGGCCTCAAGATTTTGGTATTGAACTTGAATAGAGATGGTCAGGAATCATCTAAGGCACCTGTTCTAGTAATCGCTAGCGGTTATTTCAGTCCCCTTCATTGTGGCCATCTTGACTATCTTGAAGGGGCAGCGGTTGCGGGAGATCAACTATTGGTCATTGTTAACAACAATAAGCAGCAAATATTCAAAAAGGGCAAACTAATTTTGGATGAGAAAGATCGCCTTAGGGTAGTGAAAGCTCTAGCAATTGTTGATGACGCAATGATAGCAATTGATGATGATCATTCAGTAGCGGAAACCCTTGCTTTCATAGCAGAAGCGAATCCGCAAGCGAAGTTAATCTTTGGAAATGGCGGCGACCGTAACCATGAAGATGAGATTCCGGAAAAAGACACCTGTGACAGTTACGGGATAGAAATGGTGTTTGATTTTGGCGGAACTGAAAAAAAAGACTCAAGTACTCGAATCAATCAAGAACTGGGTTTAGAAACCTGAATCTAAGATAACTTGTTATCGGAAAAGGTCATCTTTAGGATCTCGAACTATCCCATCCTTCACTGAACCTGAGCCGAACCAGTTTCTATCTGCGCCCCGTATTATCGCTACAGGAATTCCAGAAGATTTCCCCATTACCAACTCCGCAGCGCTTGATAATTCATCTACTAAAGCAACTTCTGTCACTTGCATTTCGCGCCCGAACGCGTCTGGGCTTCCTCTCAGATCTAGGATTGGCAGAACGCCGGCGGAACCAATGGCAACATCTGTTAACCCTCTTCGCCAAGGTCGCCCAAACGTGTCAGAAATAATTACCCCAACGTCTAAATTGAATTTTCCTTTAAGACCGTCACGTATTCGCCTAGCTGAACGGTCGCTATCATCTGGCAGGAGAGCAGCTTGTCCACGCTTTACGTTTGACAAATCTATTCCCGCGTTCGCACAAACAAAACCATGTTTGGTTTCGCTTATGATCAGGTCACCTCTACGCCTTAGAACCCTTACTGACTCCTTCTCAACTAAAGGTTTATGACTTAAAGGATTAGATGGATCTACTTCTACTATCTGATTTTCAGCCTTAGAGATAATCTTCTGAGTTATTACAAGGATGTCTCCTGAACGAGCGGTCTCATCCTGTCCTATGATTTCTATTAAATCGTCACCAGGGGATATCTCCGGCAGTCCTTCAATTGGGATTATCTCTAATTTGCTCATGTTAACTTCCTAAATTTAAAACGGTTTGGCACAAAGCCGCTGCCGCTTTTGGGTTACTCATAATGGTATTAGTTACAACGCACTCAATGCCTTCTTGTTCCACTCTTTGTTTATCGTCTATGTCAACCTCGTCTATCACTAGAGTGCTAGAAATATCGCGATACAAACGCGCCACTCCCACTACAGAGGGTTCGTATCCGAGTTCTTGGAGAAGTCGATCTGCTGGACCCTTCAATGCTCTCCCACCGACAATTCCTGAGATGGCCGTGACGCGCCCTCTTTGATCTTGTAGCGCTTCACGAATTCCAGGTATTTCAAGGATAGGGGCGATACTTACAATTGGGTTAGAAGGAGCGATGATCACTGCATCAGCCTCTTGTATCTTCTCTAGAATGCCCAAAGATGGCTTTGCGTTGTGAATGCCTTCAAATCTGATATCGCTAACGGTCACATCATGAGATAAGCGGACGAAGTAATCTTGGAATCCTATTTCTTCTCCAAGGTCCGTAGTAACAACAGTTTTTATTGGGTCATTGCTCGCTGGTAGAATAGTCACCGAAAGGTTCCAAGCTCTCGTTATTTCCTCGGTGACTTCTTGCAGAGAAGCTCCTTCTGAAAGTCTCTGAGTTCGGTATAGGTGCGTTCCGAGGTCCCTATCTCCTAGTTGGAACCAATCAATTCCTCCATATCTACGGACCATCTCCATAGCTTTCCATCCCTCGTCTTTCAATCCCCACCCCGTTGCAGGGTTTATTTCACCAGCGAGAGTGTATGTAACAGTGTCAAGGTCAGGACTTATATGGAGTCCATGGAAAGTCGTATCATCAGCGATGTTCACGACCGCAGTAACTTCTGATGAATCAGTTACTGTAACGAGACCAGTTAACAATTTAGCAGCCCCAACACCTCCGCAAAGGACGGTGATTTTGTTTGAAGGTAAATTAGTCACGCCAATCCCTTGAGACGTCCCTCAAGAAGAGCTATATCAGCATCAACCATCATCTCTACTAGTCCTTCAAATGTTGTCGACGGCTGCCAATCAAGAATTTTCGCTGCTTTGCTATAATCACCAACGAGTAAGTCAACTTCTGCTGGACGGAAGAAGCGTTCATCTACGACAACATGGTCTTCGTATGAAAGTCCTAAATGCTGAAATGCTAAGTCACAAAATTCTCGCACGCTGTGCGTCATGCCTGAACATATTACATAATCATCGGGGTTTTTTTGTTGGAGCATGAGCCACATTGCCTCAACGTAATCTCCAGCAAACCCCCAATCTCGTTTAGCGTCGAGATTTCCTAAAGAAAGTTTTTCTTCCATTCCTAGTTTGATGGCTGCGGCACCATAGCTAATTTTCCTGGTGACGAATTCTAGACCTCTGCGAGGGCTTTCGTGATTGAAGAGTATGCCACTCGAAGCGTGCAAGTCATAGCTTTCACGGTAATTGACAGTGATCCAATGACCATAAACTTTTGCAACTCCGTAGGGACTTCTGGGATAGAAGGGTGTTTTCTCAGTTTGTGGAACTTCAGCTACCTTCCCAAACATTTCACTTGAACTCGCTTGATAGAACCGAATTGAAGGGTCGACAATTCTTATAGCATCAAGCATTCTCGTCACGCTAAGAGCCGTGGTTTCTCCCGTCAGAACTGGTTGCCCAAATGATGTTTGGACAAATGATTGTGCGGCTAGGTTGTATACCTCTTCTGGCTCATGCAATTTAATAGCATCGATAAGTGAGATCTGATCAAGGAGGTCGCCATTTACGAATTTTATGGATCCTTGAATATGGGCTATCCGTTCGTAGTTGACGGTACTACTCCTGCGTACCATCCCAATAACTTCATACCCTTTTTTAAGGAGGTTCTCTGCTAGATACGAGCCATCTTGGCCAGTAACACCTGTAATTAATGCTTTGGGCATAGCACCCTTTCTAATCGGCTTGTTCTAATGACTTTCTAGTCTCTTTGACTATGTCTTTGATGCTTTGATCAAAGTGTATAAGTGGAATCCACCCGGTTTGTTTCTGTAGTTTTGAGTTATCTCCTCTGAGCACAGGAATATCAGATGGCCGTTGAAGGTTAGGGTCAGCCACCAGCGACAAGTCTCCGTCAATGTGCGTTAACAAAGCATCGGCGATTTCAGAGATCATTCGGTCAGACCCCGAGCACACGTTATAGACTTCTCCAGGTTCCCCATCAAGAATTAAAGCCCGATAGGCGCGAACCACATCGCGTACATCAGTGAAGTCTCGCCTAGATGAGAGGTTGCCAACCGCAATTTCTGGTTCGCTTTTTTTTAAGGCTACGAGCATCCTTTTGGCAAGTGCTGATGCAACAAAATTTGTTGCTTGCCCAGGTCCGAAATGATTGAAGGAACGCACCCGTATAACTTCCATGGAAGCAGAATTGTATTGACTACAAATTAATTCAGCAGCGGCTTTGCTGGTCGCATAAGGGTTCGCTGGAGATAAAGCCTGAGATTCTTTAATGGGGAGTTCGATTTCTTGAACCACTCCGTAAACTTCAGCACTGGAAACGCAAAGGACACGGCTCGTGTCAGCCTTTTTGCAAGCTTCAAGAACATTTAGGGTTCCTTCGGCATTGATCCTGAATGTTTTTAAAGGATCCTCCCAAGAAGCTTTCACATCAGCTTGCCCAGCTAGATGGTATACGGCATCAGGGCGCACTGATGTTAGAAGATCATTCAATCCCTCTCGATCAAGTAGGTCTGGACCCCCATCTGAAAGGTCAGAACAAATTACTTCATCGCCACTTTCCGTCAAGTGGGCAGCAAGGTGGCTGCCCACAAACCCTTTAGCTCCAGTTACCAAAACCAGCATTTATTTTCCTCTGCAAAGATCTATTCCAATTGTACTGTTCTAACTTAAACCTCACAGTTAGAAAATCATCTCAAGACAGTATTGGTGGAATTCTCATCACTTGCATGAGGGTACATGCTGATCAGTGAATTCAAGATTAATGTTCACCACAGTGGAAGAATCAACTTTAGAAGAGAAAACGACTGACCACGGTGGCACTTTAATGCCACCTGTTGAAATTGTTGTTGTTGCACACGACCCTGACGAGTGGTTCAAAGAAACCTTAGGGTCATTTGCAGTTCAGAATTACCCGAATCTCCTTGTCACAATTTTGTCAACTGGACCGGTTGACCAAATTGAAGAAATAGTTTCCGAATACCTTCCTAATTCAGAAATCCATCAAGTTGATTCTGACCACGGGATAGGTCGGAATTTAAATGCTGTTTTACTGAGGGAAGAACATCCTGCTTTCTACCTGTTCTGCCATCACGATGTTTCTCTTGCTCCCGATGCTGTCCGGTTGATGGTTGAAGAGTCGTTTCGTTCTAACGCCTCGATTATCGGCCCCAAAGTCGTTAATTGGGAACGCCCAAATGAGCTTCTTGATGTTGGTTATGGCATGGATAAACTCGGTCATCCTATAAGCCGAATTGAGAAAGGCGAGTTAGATCAAGAGCAGTACGACGCAGTGTCAGAAGTTTTTGTTGTTTCAACCACTGCCACTCTTGTAAGAGCTGACCTGTTCGTAGCTTTGGGCGGCTTTGATGAAGCGATGGGTATGGTTGGCGAAGATGTGGACCTGTGCTGGCGTGCCAAGTTAGCTGGGGCAAAGGTTTTGGTTGTACCTTTAGCTATAGCAAGGCACCGAGAAGAGTTGGGTAGCTACCAGGTCGGTGATTCGAAAATGCTGAACAGGGAGAGGCACCGCGTCAGAACTGTTCTTAGCAATTACGGGCCATTACATTCATTTCTAGTCATACCTCAGGCTTTTCTTTTTTCAATATTGCAGGGTCTTAGTGGTTTACTAGCAGGTAATTTCTCGAGACTTAAAATATTTTTTCGCGCCTGGGGGTGGAACTTTTTAAGATTGAAATCTCTTTTTGAAAGGCGCAAACGCATCAAGGACTTACGTCAAGTTCCAGATTCGCTCGTTCGTTCCATTCAAGTAGGAGGAATCGCCCCGATCAAGCGGCTTTTCGCAACTGTTGGCAATGGTTTGAACTCGACTGAAATTAGTAGGAGTAGATTTCATTTATTCTTGCAAGAAATTCGTAGTGGGCCATCTCGAGTTTCGCTTTCGTTCCTTATTACCGCATTGATAGTTTTTGTATTCGGTAGCCGTCACTTGATCACAAGAACAGTCCCTGTCGTAGGAGACCTAGTCCCATTTAATCTCGGCGTCAGAGAATCATTTGACCTTTGGTTCTCTAATTTCTGGCAGACAGGGATTGGTTATGAAGGCACACATCCCACGGCCCTTGGCGTGATAGGGGTACTAGGAGTTATTTTTTGGGGTTCTATGGGGCTCTTACGTTTAGTTCTCACGTTGGGGATGATCCCAATAGGGGTTTTGGGAGTGTGGTTTTTTCTTAAGCCCTTTGGCTCTGCATGGGTAAAGACAACAGGAGCGTTGATCTACTTCGTGGCTCCTGTTTCGTATCATTCTCTTGTTTCTGGATCATGGGATGGTCTAATTCTTTTCGGTTGTCTTCCATGGGCTTTGATGTTCCTGGGAAGAGCCAGTAAGTCTTCACCATTTGGTTCTATAGGTGGGTCGGCAGGGGCATTGTCTTATGAATCCGATATATTTCGTGAAGTTTTAACCTTTGGGTTTCTTCTAGGGCTCATTCTTTCTTTTTCTCCGCTAACGGTGGTGGTAGTAATTGTTACGATGGTTCTTCTTTGCGTGGGTTCAATCATTGCAGGATGGCCATTGGGCTTAAACCGCATGGCCTTCATTATTTGTATGAGCAGCATTCTTGCCTGCGTATTAAACCTTCCATGGATCCTTGATAATTTCGTAACTGATGTATCTTGGACTTCGATTTTTCATACACGGTCGCCAGCCTTTAAGTCAGTTGATGTACTTGGAGCGCTAAGGCTCTCAACTGAAGCTGGAGAAAATTCAATTTTAGGGTGGGGATTTCCAGCGCTGGCTTTTGTTCCTATGCTTCTGGCTCGAGGAGAGAGATGGGCTTGGGCAGTTAGAGGGTGGACTCTGTATCTTGGAGGTGTAGCGGCTATCTGGGTTGGGGGGATGGGGTACCTTCCAATGGTGTTGCCCAGGGCAGAGGTTCTATTAGTGCCATCAGCCCTTGGGTTAGCTGTAGCATCTGCAATGGGTGTTGGCGCATTACAGAGAGATTTGCAGTCATTTAGATTAGGGTGGAGACAACTCATACCTGTCACAGCTGTAGCGGCTATCACTTTGGTAGTACTACCTATCTTGGGTTCTTCCTTTTCGGGAGATTGGGGCATGCCTGATGACCAACTGGACGATGTTCTTTCATATCAAGAAGAAGATGACGTGAACAGCCGTGTTCTCTGGGTGGGAGATGATGATGTTCTCACCCCTATAGGTCAACAATTTAACGAGGGTTTTACTATCGCAGTAACATCAAATTTGCATTCATCGTTTCTAGATCGATGGCAACCTCCGCAACGTTCAGTAAATGATTTACTTTTAGAAACCCTGAATCTTGCACTAAACAATGGAACTACCAATCTAGGAAGGCTGCTCGCTCCTTTCGGTATTACTGACGTAGTTCTTGTTGAAAGATCATCCCCACTTCCATCAAAAGGATTGGTGGTCGAGATCCCAGAAAGTATAAAGCTAGCGTTATCCCGTCAGCTTGACCTAGCCAAGACAGAGATTGCTCCAGGGGTTGACCGTTATCGTAACCTATCTTCACTTGGCTTCGCTTCCTTTGTTGAGGGCGACTCAATGATTGAGAGAGAATTTCGCACGTATGCCTCTGGGTCGCAGCAGGTCTTTGTCTCTGCGCTAACGCCGATTGACACAAGAGGGAGGTCATATAAAGGGATGATAGCCCCAGAAGCGGACCTCTATTTGGCCTTTCCGTACTCAAGCAGTTGGAAGGTTGCATTGAATGGTGAGGCAGTTCAAGCTAGTCCGGCTTTGGATTGGGCAACTGGATTTTCACCTAAACAAGCAGGTTTAGTTGAACTTGACTACGAAACGTCTAGAAAACATATTTTCCTAATGGTTCTTCAATGCCTCCTGTGGCTATTTGCTTTCCTTAGTTTGCTTAGATCACTGGCCGCGGCAAAAAGGATGACGGTATGAAAGTAACGCGCTGGCCAGCCTTCTGTCTTTTCGCTGCTCTTATTATCGCTGCGATAGCAATGGAGGACAATAATGAAACTACGCCAAAAGAACAAATCTTTGAACGCAACCAAGCATTGTTGGTTGGAGAGGATACGGACCTTTCAGCAACGTGGTACTGCGTTTCCGGAACTGTGGGAGGGAGTGGAATCGCTGATCATGAAATTCTTATCGGAAACCCTTCGAATTCTCCTGCCAATTCAACGATCATAGTTATTCCCGTCCTAGCTCCCAAACAACTAACCACCGATGATGGCGTAATGGGTGGGGATGAAAAACCTGAAACTTTACAATTAACTTCTGTCACAACAGAAGTTACCACTCCAGAACGGTCAATGACTTCTATAACTCTGTCAGAAATCGAAGGAGTAAATGGTGAATACGCTGCAGCATTTATTCAATCCGATGTGGGAAGTCTGATAGTTGAGCATCGTCTAAGCGGGCTCGTTGGAACTTCTCAGGCTCCCTGCGCTTCAAATGCTTCTGTTGAGTGGAATTTCGCTTCTGGAACAACTCGGACTGGGGTGAGAGAAATCATTTCAGTTTTTAACCCATTCCCTGATAATGCAGTGCTTGATATTGCCTTCACCGCCGATGGTAGAACTCGAAGACCTGAAGCATACAGTGGTTTGGTTCTTCCTCCCGGAAACTTGTTGCCTATTGACATTACTGATGTAGTGACGCTGGCCGCAACAGTGGGAGCAAGAGTAGAAACAAGAATCGGTCGAATCATTGCAGAACGGATGATCCTTTTTGGAGATGAATTTCAACCCTTGGGACTTAGTACTGAAATAGGTTCGCCAAGCTTAAGTCAACTCTGGGCTTTCCCAGGGGGCTTTGATACTGATTTTCCTTCATCGGTAGTTATATATAATCCCTCCACTTCTTCTGAGGCGGAGGTTGATGTAGAAATTATCTTAGACATTGAAACAGGTTCTTACATAGAGCCCATAAGTATTCGAATAAAACCGGGAAGCTCTGAAGAAGTGCTATTTGGTCAAAGGGATGAAAACACTGAAGAAACTTATGCGTTAGACGCATCATCAAGGATTCCGCGAGGTATCCCATACTGGGTGGTAGTTCGTAGCTTAAATAAAGTGCCAATCGTTAGCGAAAGGTCTATTATTTCCTCTCCTAATTCATCGAAAACTTCCGGTTCAAACCTAGGGACGGATTTTTCAGGCAGAGAGCACTTTGCTATTGCGACAAATGGTGAGGGGGAGTTGGCCATTCTCCACCCTGCTGATGACAGGCTTACTTTAGTGCATATCTACGCGTATTCTCAGGGGCAAGTATACGAATCTCAGGTTTTTGAAGTGTCAGCAAAATCACGTAAAATAATTGACCTTCGGCAACTAGGAATTCCCAATAATTCAGTTCTTCGCATCGTTTCATCTGAACCAGTTAGCATTGAACGATATCTAGGATCTGAGGTAGAGGGAGAATGGAGTCGTCTACCAGTAGCTGGCAGTTCTCTGGTTCAATTAGAAATAGAACCACCTAACTATGAATAATGGGTTTTGCAGTACTTAAGATATCTGAACTTGTTGGTCAGTTTCGGGCGGGACGATACCCAAATGTTCCAATGCTTCAAATAAGGCTCCTTTGGGGGGGATTCCAGCAAAGGACCATTCAACGACTCCCTTAGGGTCTACTAGAAGTAGGCTAGGAACAGATCTAACACTGTATTTGTTATGTAGTGATTCATTGGAAGGAAACTCGACATTTTGGATGTGGAGAACTGGAATAGCAAAACTTGAAATTTGATCTAGAACCGTTACGCAAGAGTCACAGGTTTCCGAAGAGAAAAGAACCAGCAACCATTCTGAGTCAGGCCTTTCAAAATCAGAGCGGTCTAATTGGAAAGGTAGGACGAATCGGGGGACGGTTGGGCTGTCAGGGCTCCTTCTATTTACTAGTAAAGATACTGCAATCGCGACGCCTCCAAGTGCGAGCACGAGAAGAAAGGTGATAGTCATAGAAGAGTTTGCTCAGAAATTTACGCTTGTTCCGGTTTGGTGTAGGTCTGGAAAGCTGGTATATCTGCGTTTGTTTGAATGCTAGGCGTATCCGTTTCGCTTGATTCAATTTCCCCTGAAGGGTCATCAATCCCGAGCAATTTGAAAACTTCGTCATGATTCAATGTTTCATTAATGAGTAGCGATTGGGCTAAAGCGTCAAGTCCTTTCCGATTCCCTAGGAGCAGTTCGTGACACCTTGTTTCTGCGTTTCGGAGGATAAGTTCTATCTCTTCATCAATTAGGTTAGCCATTTCGTCACTGTAGTCTCGACCACGACCCATGTCTTCACCCAAAAAAACTTGTTCGTGAGATCTCCATGCCATAGGTCCGACTCGGTCACTCATACCCCATTCCCTAACCATTTTTCTCGCCATTTCAGTCGCTCTTGCAAGATCGTCAGCAGCGCCACTTGAAACCTCTCCATAAACAACGTGCTCAGCTACGCGACCTCCAAGCATTTTTACTAGTTCATCCTCTACGTAGCTCTTCTGTAGAAGGTAGCGGTCCTCTTCAGGCAGAGTCATCGTAACCCCAAGAGCCATACCCCGCGGGATAATTGAAACTTTATGAAGAGGGTCAGCATTAGGTAGAAACGCCGCGGCGAGAGCATGGCCACTTTCGTGATACGCAACGCGTTCTCTTTCACGAGGGTTGAGAACAGTGGCTTCCCTAGTTTGCCCCATGAGGACTCTATCTCTCGCTTGTTCAAGGTGATCAGAGGCAACTGAGGTGTCTCCATCGCGGACGGCTATGAGAGCTGCTTCGTTAATTAGGTTAGCTAGATCAGCTCCGCTCATCCCCGGAGTGCCTCTTGCGAGAAGGTTTAACTCAACATCGTCAGACATTTTCTTTTCTTTAGCGTGAACTGCAAGAATTTGTTCCCTGTCTTCCAGTTCTGGAAGTGAAACGATAACTTGCCTGTCAAATCTGCCAGGTCGCAGCAGTGCTGGGTCAAGAATATCGGGTCTGTTTGTCGCTGCCATCATTACGATGCCTTCTGTGGCTTCAAATCCATCCATTTCAGCGAGCATCTGGTTAAGGGTCTGCTCACGTTCATCGTGACCGCCTCCCAAACCAGCTCCGCGTTTTCGCCCTATGGAGTCAATTTCGTCTATGAAGATTATTGCGCTCCCCATTTTCCGAGCAGTCTGGAAAAGATCTCGAACTCTACTAGCACCAACTCCGACAAACATTTCCATAAAATCGCTACCAGTAACGGAAAGGAAAGGAACACCTGCCTCACCTGCGACGGCGCGGGCGATAAGTGTTTTCCCCGTTCCTGGAGGTCCTACGAGCAGGACTCCTTTAGGTATTCGAGCACCTATTGCAGCGAATTTTTCAGAATCTTGAAGGAAATCAACGACTTCTTGTATTTCCAGCTTAACGCCTTCGTATCCGGCGACATCTTCAAATGTCGTTGAGGGTCTTTCAGTTGTGTACGCTTTAGCCTTAGAGCGGCCGATGGACATAATGTTGCCCATTTGACCCTGCGCTCGCCGGTTGAGCCAGTAAAAGAAAAGAAGAATAAGTGCCAACGGGCCCAAAACTGGGATTATGAAACCGGTCCAGATATTTGATCCTGGTGTATGAAATTTGAAATCGTTGATGTTTTCAAGGAACAACCTTTCGTCCTCACTTGAGAGTTCGAGGGGGCCCGATGTCTTGTATTTCTCACCATCAACTGATTTAAAGGTGATTTTTCCTGTGTTGTTATTGAACTCCGCTTCCGAAACTTGATTTGTGATTACCATTGTGCGGAATTCCTGAAAAGGTATATCTTGAGGACCACCATTATTTAGAATATTAGGTAAGAAAAAAAGAAGTAGGATCCCTAAGGCAAACAGGTACGAGATCCGCCGCCGCCAGGGGTTGCTTGTAGGTTCGTTTTCGTTGCTCACTTCTTTATCATGCTTCTTAGGAGCAGGGGGAAGACTTTCTTTCATACCCCTATCGTAGTGGAATCTGCGCTCGTTGAATCAGTCGCAAATGATATGTTAAGACTTTCTTACTATTCGGAAGGTTGTTCAGGTAGAACGATCGGTTATTATCTTCATGTGACAGATGCTCATAAAGACGGGAATGTTCAAAGAGATCGGCTTTGGTCTTTCCCATCGGCGGGAAAGATTGAGAATGATTGGCGGAAATGGGGGTTCGCTCAAGTCATTATCGGTTACGCCCTTAGTTTGGTCGCTTCACTTTTGGGGCTCACCATTGTTTATGGTGTTACGAACTACCAGAATTGGGATGATTTACCAATGTGGGCCGTTTCATTAGTTGGTTTTCCTCAACAATTCGTACTTGGCCTGACTGTAGTTTTTGCAGCATCAAAGTTTGGAGGGGACTTAAAGCGCGATTTTCTTTTGCAAATGGGGAAAAACGATATGAGGCTCGGACTTTTAAGTGGGGTAGCAGCCCAATTAATTCTTGTTCCGTTAGTGACCTACCCATTTGTTTGGCTCTTTGATGTTGATGTTGACCGGATCAGTGAACCAGCTCGGAACCTGAGTGATAGGGCGACTTCTCCATTTGGAGTGGTTGCATTGATTATTACTGTCGGAATTCTCGCTCCATTAGTTGAAGAACTATTTTTCCGTGGCCTCCTCTATGGATCGCTTCGTAAGCGCAACAATTTACTAACATCAGAAAAGGCTATTGTCCGTTTCTCAATCGTTATTTCATCTATTATTTTTTCAGCTATTCACTTCCAGTTGTTACTTTTCCCAGCTCTTTTTGTCGTCGGAATGTTATTTGCATCGCTTTATGAACGTAAGGGAAGGTTGGCTCCTGCTATCTGGGCACATGTCGGATTTAATGCAACGACACTTTTCTCACTTCTAGTTATTGACTGATCCCATATTTCCATTAGACCAAAACATTAGATGAATAACGTGTGGGAATACTCGTTGAGTGACTAGCGTTAAACCATGGGTGACATAGACGCAATTTTTAAATCGTATGACATCCGGGGCCTATACCCAGAACAAATCGACCGAGATACCTGTTTCCTAATCGGACAAGCTTTTTCAACCTTTCTGGAGGAAGAAGGCGAGTTGCCTTTGGGAGGGAAAATTCTTGTCGCTTTTGATATGCGGCCCTCATGTGCAGAATTGGTTGAAGCATTCATTGACGGCTGTGGGGGGAGAATAGATGCTGGCCCAGAGGTCATCTCCCTTGGACTCTGTTCAACAGACATGCTGTACTTCGCATCAGGGCAAATCAGCGCTCCTGGAGTGATCTTTACGGCTTCACATAATCCGGCAGAATACAACGGCATGAAACTCTGTAAATCAAATGCAGTTCCAATAGGAGAAGGTTCCGGACTTGAACGTATCCGGTCGCTTGCAAAGAAAAGGGAGAGGGAAATAGAGAATCCCGACCCTTTCAGAGATGTCAATCATGGGATCATTCGGGAGGAAGTGCAGACAATTAATGTACTTGAAGACTTTGTTAACCACGCTCTTGGTTTTATAGATGCCCGCAACTTAAAGACGTTAAAGGTAATCGCAGATACGGCAAATGGGATGGGAGGACTGGTTGTGCCCGCAGTTTTTAAACAAATACCCCTGTCCGTTGACATCCTCTACGGGGAACTAGATGGGACTTTCCCCAACCATCCAGCGGATCCACTAAATCCAGAGAATCTATTCGACCTCAAAGAGAAAGTATTAGAGGCCTCAGCAGATGTAGGGCTCGCTTTCGACGGAGATGCTGATCGGGTCTTCCTCATTGACGAACTAGGAGTAACACTATCTGGATCTACCACTACCGCTATTGTCGCGAACGGGATATTAGACAAGGAACCTTCAGCGTCAATAATACATAATCTTATTTGTTCAAAGTCAGTGGAAGAGACAGTTCTCGCTAAAGGCGGGAAGCCTATACGAAGCAGAGTAGGGCATTCTCACATAAAAAAACTAATGGCAGAAACTGGAGCGGCCTTTGCTGGTGAGCACTCTGGTCACTATTACTTCCGAGATAATTTTTGCGCTGATTCAGGCATAATCGCAGCGCTAGTCGTCCTTGAACAGATGAGTTTGCACGAAATACCCCTCTCACAACTCAGAAAGAAATTTGAGATCTATAGTTCAACCGGAGAAATCAATTTCACAATTGAAAACCCTACCGGCTTGCTAGATTTCATCGCCAACAAATTCTCAGATCAACAACAGGATGAACTAGATGGTTTAACCGTTGCATCAGAACACTGGTGGTTTAACTTGAGATCATCAAACACTGAACCCTTAATACGCTTAAATTTAGAAACACGTGATGAACCTATGCTTAGTAAACAATTGGACCTTATCAAAGAACTAATCGCTGATTTTCAATCAAGTGCCGGCAACTGAAGTTATAGAGGTAGTATCTCAACATGGCTTTAGACCAGCAACTTCTAGAAATACTCGCTTGCCCAGAAGATAAGGGAGAGTTGTTGTATTTTGAAGAGGAAAACATCCTCTATAACCCACGTTTAAGACGCGCATACCCCATACGTGAAGGTATTCCTGTCCTACTAGTTGATGAAGGAGAAGAGCTCTCCGAGGAACGCCACACTGACTTAATCAACGGTTAAGCCAGAAAAATTTGTTTAGCTGAACTGACTATTCCCTTGCCACAAGTGTCAGATAATCTAGTAGAATGTGTGCGGCTGTTGAGCGGTGTCAGAAGACCCCAGCCGCAAACTTTGTGAAGTGAAAGGGGCCTCATGCCAGATACAAATTTTAAAGTTGCCGATATCTCATTAGCTGATTTCGGAAGAAAAGAAATTCGTTTAGCTGAGAATGAAATGCCAGGTTTAATGGCTCTCCGCGCTGAATTTGAAGACACAAAGCCACTTAACGGTGCACGCATTGCCGGATCATTGCATATGACAATCCAAACGGCGGTGTTAATAGAGACATTGGTAGCGCTCGGTGCAGAGGTCAGATGGGTTTCCTGCAATATCTTCTCAACGCAAGACCATGCTGCCGCTGCAGTCGCAGTTGGACCCGAAGGAACAATTGATAACCCCGAAGGAATACCAGTATTCGCTTGGAAAGGAGAAACTCTTGAAGAATATTGGTGGGCCACTCAGCAACTATTTACATGGAATGATGGAGGGAGTCCAAACCTTATTTTAGATGATGGAGGAGATGCCACATTAATGGTGCATAAGGGGCTTGAATTTCAACTACAAGGACAGGTTCCTAACCATTCTGAAGATGACTCGGAAGAATGGAAAGTATTCCTAGATAGGATGCAACAGATTAATGTTGAAGAGAGCATTGACTGGGAGTCCATCGCATCAAGTATTAAAGGGGTTTCAGAAGAGACAACAACAGGTGTCCATCGTCTCTACCAAATGCAATCGGATGGGAAACTGCTATTCCCTGCGATCAACGTAAACGACTCCGTCACCAAATCCAAGTTTGACAATCTCTATGGATGTAGGCACTCACTTATTGACGGCATTAATCGCGCTACCGACACTATGATCGGCGGGAAAGTGGCTTGCGTGTTGGGCTACGGCGATGTTGGGAAAGGTTGCGCTGCTTCACTTGCGGGACAAGGCGCTCGAGTAGTAGTAACTGAAGTTGATCCTATATGCGCGCTGCAAGCATCCATGGAGGGGTACCAGGTCGTCAGACTAGAGGACGTCATGGATACAGCTGACATATTCGTCTCTGCTACTGGAAATAAAGGAATTATCACTGCTCAACATATGGCCCGCATGAAACACCAAGCCATCGTCGGGAATATTGGGCATTTTGATAATGAAATTGATATGGCAGGCTTGCAAAAAATGTCAGATGTCCAAAGAACCCAAATTAAACCACAAGTAGATGAATACGTGTTCCCCGATGGTCATTCAGTAATTGTCCTTTCAGAAGGACGCCTGCTCAACCTTGGAAACGCTACTGGGCATCCCAGTTTTGTAATGAGTTTTAGTTTTACGAATCAAGTTATGGCACAAATAGATCTACACCAGAATGCAGAAAGCTATAAGTCTGAAGTGATAACAATCCCAAAGATCTTAGATGAGAAAGTAGCCAGACTGCACTTAGACGCATTAGGAGTAAGGCTCACAGAACTCAGCGAAGAACAAGCTGAGTACATTGATGTACCAATTGAAGGACCTTATAAACCCACCCACTATCGTTACTAAAATAAAATGAAATGATGAGTTCAGTAATGTCAAATGCTTAAAAGCATCTACCAGTGATAGAAATAGAAAACCTATGAGTAAAAACCCGATAAAAAAAATTCTTCGCTCTGGCGAAGGAAAAAAACTCAAAGTTCTTGAAGACTTAGTTCCAGATATCAATGAGTTGGAACCCGAAATGCGCAGTTTAAGCGATGAAGAACTGCAAGCAAAGACAGGAGAATTCAGACAGCGAATTGAACAGGGAGAAAGCATAAACGAACTCTTAATAGAAGCATTCGCAGTTGTACGTGAAGCAGCTTGGAGAGTTATAGGACAACGACATTACGATGTTCAACTCATAGGTGGAGCGGCTCTCCATTTCGGGTGGGTAGCAGAAATGCGAACAGGGGAAGGAAAAACTCTAACGTCAACGCTACCGATATACCTTAATACTCTTGCCGGGAAAGGAGTCCACGTAGTTACTGTCAATGATTACCTGGCAACTCGTGACGCCGAATGGATGGGTCAAATATACCGCTGGTTAGGTTTAGAAGTCGGTCTTGTTGTTCCAGGTAACCGCGACACAGCCCACAAACGAATCCAGTACGAGGCCGATGTCACATACGGGACGAATAATGAACTTGGGTTTGACTACCTTCGAGACAATATGACCATGTCATCGGAGAAAAAAGTACAAAGAGGACACCACTTCTGCATAGTTGACGAGATTGATAGCATTCTTATTGATGAAGCCCGAACCCCTTTGATCATTAGTGGGAAGCTAGCAGATGCAGCGAAAACATATTATCAATTTGCTTCTATTATCAATGGGCTTCAACGAGACCACCATTATGAAGTTGATGAGGAGAAACGTACAGTCGCCCCAACAGAAAATGGGGTTCACGCCGTTGAAAAAGCTTTAGGTATAGAAAACCTCTACGAAGGCGTATCAGCAAATCTGGTACATCAATTACAAGTTGCTTTGAAGGCAAAGGAACTCTTCCATAAAGACAAGGAATACATCATTGCGAATGGCGAAGTAAAAATCGTAGATGAATTCACTGGGCGAGTTCTCGATGGTCGCCGTTGGAGCGACGGGTTACATCAAGCAGTTGAAGCGAAGGAGGGAGTGAAAATCAAAGAAGAAAACCAAACCTTGGCAACGATTACTCTTCAGAACTATTTCCGCCTCTATGAAAAGCTGGCAGGGATGACGGGAACAGCAGAAACGGAAGCCGCAGAGTTCTATAACACGTACGGACTACACGTAGTTCCAATCCCCACAAACCTTCCGATTGTTAGAGACGACCAAGTTGATTTCATCTACCGTTCAGAAAAAGGCAAATACGATGCTCTAGTTGAAGACATAGTTGACAGAAACGAGAAAGGGCAACCAATTCTTGTGGGAACTATTTCCGTAGAAAAATCTGAGTTGGTTTCTGACCTGCTTAACAAAAGAGGGGTTAATCATTCTGTTCTCAATGCGAAACTTCACTCAAGCGAAGCAGATGTAGTCGCACAAGCAGGTCGTATCGGTTCTGTGACAGTGGCAACAAATATGGCAGGACGAGGTGTAGATATAATCCTCGGAGGTAATCCCGAAGGACTAGCGGAAAGGGATCTGTCGTCAGAGGGTTTGAGTCTGAATGACGACTCAGCTGGGCAAAGGTATAACGAACTCCTGTCAGGATATGAAACTGTTTGCACAGACGAGGGCGCAAAAGTTAAAGAACTCGGAGGTCTTTATGTCCTTGGGACAGAAAGACATGACAGTCGGAGGATAGATAATCAATTACGGGGACGGTCCGGACGACAGGGCGACCCAGGTGAATCTCGGTTTTATCTCTCTCTTGAAGATGAGTTGATGAGACTCTTTGCAACTGGGGCAATGGAATGGGTTATGAAAAAAGCTCTACCTGATGATGCGCCTATTGGTGACAAAATGGTGACAAAGGCAATTGAGCGGGCGCAGAACACTGTTGAGCAGAGAAATGCTGAAATTCGCAAAAACGTTCTCAAATACGATGAAGTCATGAACGAGCAGCGAAAAGTAATCTATGCCAGACGAAATGAAATACTCAATGGTGAGAATTTAAGAGATGAAACTATTGATTGTTTCGCAACTGCAATAGATGAAGCTCTAAACACGCACTGTCCGACCGAACACCCAGAAGAATGGGACATTGAAGGTCTTGCAACTGCATTTTTAACACTTTGGCCACACGAACTTGAAGTTTCAAACTTCTCAAACATGGGTGACATCAATGAACTGTATGAATACTCAATGGAACAAGCCCTAGAGTTTTATGAAAACCGTGAAGAAGAAATTACCCCTGATGTAATGCGACAAGTTGAAGGCCAGATAATGCTTCGGATACTTGACCAACGCTGGCGTGACCACCTTTACTCCATGGATTACTTAAAAGAAGGCATTCATTTAAGAGCAATGGGGCAGAAAGATCCTCTTACAGAATGGCAGCGAGAAGGATTCGAGATGTTTGAGACAATGATGGAGTCAGTAAGTGAAGATTTCGTCAAGTACATCACTCACATTCAGATAGGTGAAGATGTAACCGAAAGTGAAAAGGCTTCGACCACACAAGCAGCGAGTGACATAAAATACTCTGGAACTGATGAAATAGCATCAGGGGCTATAGCGGCAGTCACTCAAAGAAAATCCCCAGCTGCTCTAATTGAAGACGCCCCAAAGCCGGTAGAAGAAAGCTCAACTGTTAAACAACAAACAATTATCAAGAGCGAATTTGAAAAAACAGGAAGAAATGAACCTTGCCCTTGCGACTCAGGAAAGAAATTTAAGCAGTGCCACGGCCGGTGACCTTTCTCAGTACCCATCTATGAAGCACAACTCTGGGCTAGAATTTTTCCAATGTCAGAACTTACTCTTGACCCATTAAAACTACGTAAACGATTAGATGAAGCATCACTGTATCTACGGATAGAGGAGATCGTAGATCGTAGAACGGAACTAGAAGATCTTGTTGCCCAACCAAATTTCTGGGACGATATAGAACTAGCGAAAAAGCTAAGTAGAGAATTAGCTGAGATCACCGAGGATATCCAATTGTTTCATGGGCTCGCCGCAAATATTGATGATGCTGAAACACTCTTGGAGTTATCTCAAGAGGAAGGTGATCAGGCAACAATTGAAGAAGCGGGGATTTTATTAACTGAAGCAGATAAGGCATTTGATGATTTGGAACTTAGATCTCTTTTTACTGGGGAACATGATGAAAGTGATGCCGTATGCTACATACAATCAGGCGAGGGAGGAACAGAGGCGCAAGATTGGGCTGAAATGCTTTTGAGAATGTACCAACGTTGGGCAGACCAGAGAGGTTTCTCATTTGAGTTAACATCAGTATCTGAAGGCACTGAAGCCGGGATTTCCTCAGCGGAATTCATAGTAAGCGGAAGACGCGCATATGGGATGCTTCAATCTGAACATGGTGTCCACAGATTGGTGAGGATTTCACCATTTAACAAGCAAGCTAACCGCCATACATCCTTTGCCTCTATGCATGTAGTGCCTTTTTTTGAAGAGGTCTCTGATGAAATAGATATAGATGAAACAGAACTACGGATTGATACCTTCCGTTCTTCTGGAGCTGGTGGACAACACGTAAACGTCACTGATTCAGCCGTAAGGATTACGCACATTCCGAGCGGTGTTGTAGTTTCTTGCCAAAACGAACGTAGTCAGCATCAGAATAAAGATCGTTGTATGCAGATGCTTTCAGCTCGACTTCTAGACCTAGAACGTAAACAACGCGAAGAAGAAATAGCGAGTATCAGTGGCGAAAACAAGAATGTCGGGTTTGGAAGTCAAATTCGATCGTACGTCATGCAGCCATATCAAATGGTCAAGGATGTCAGATCAAACCATGAGATAGGAGCAGTTGAATCAGTTCTCAATGGGGAAATCGACCCCTTTATCGAAGCGTATTTACGGTGGTCAAGATCAGAGTCGACTAACACATGATGATGAACCCTGCCTAAATAAATAGGGCAATAATGCTAACGTCATGAAATAAGATAAGTTCCCGAGAGTCTAATGATCAAACTTGAAGCAGTAACAAAAGTCTATAAAGGTGAAGTCCTCGCGCTACAGGATGCATCGTGTGATATCCAAAAAGGTGAATTTGTTTTTTTGGTTGGTCAATCAGGGTCTGGTAAATCTACTTTTCTTCGTCTTCTGAATAAGGAAGAAGAGCCAGATTCAGGTCAAATCTACATTGCTGGGAAAGAAATCGGATCCCTTAGCAGGTGGCGGGTTCCGCACATGAGACGACAGATAGGAAGCATTTTTCAAGATTTTAAACTTCTTCCAAATAAAACAGTCTCCCAGAACGTGGCCTTCGCTTTAGAGGTAATCGGTCGTCCGAAACATGTCATAGTTGATCAAGTACCGGCAATTCTTGAATTAGTTGGGTTGCAAGAAAAAACAAACCGGTTCCCTCATGAGCTATCTGGCGGCGAGCAGCAACGAGTTTCTATAGCTAGGGCATTTGTTAACCGCCCCTTGATTCTTTTAGCGGATGAGCCAACCGGGAACCTTGACCCACAGACTTCTGTTGAAATTATGCGACTTCTTGAACGAATTAATGAAATTGGAACAACGGTCGTTATGGCAACGCACGATCGTGGAATTGTAGACACGATGCGAAGACGAGTCATTGAGTTAGTAAGTGGAGAAATTGTTAGAGATCAGGCTCGAGGCGTCTATGAATAGCAGGCTTGTCCAATGGTAATGAATTTTGACTACTTGATTAAAGAAACGGCTAGAAATCTTAGACGGAATCTAACATTGACGCTTGCTTCAGTTCTAACCGTCGCGGTTTCTCTTAGCCTTCTCGGAGTAGCCTTATTGCTACAAAAAGGTGTTTCAAATGCAACAGATAGGTGGGAAAACGGAGTTGAATTCATAATTTGGATCCAACCGGACGTTTCTGAAAGCCAAAGAGGCCTAATTGAAACGGATTTGCAGAATTCTAGTGGTATAGAAACTTACAGATATGTTGATCAAGAGGAAGCCCTTCGGGAATTCAACGAAGATTTCTTTCCAGAGAATCCTGAAATAACACAACTCGTTACCGTTGATGTGATTCCTCCCTCTTATCGTGTGGTTCCTGCTCAGTTAAACGCCGAAGCCATTGAAATTATTGCTTCTAGTTTTGAAACGAAACCAGGAGTCAAAAAAGTTGTTCGAGCAACGGATGAAATCTCGAAAATAGAAACAGCTACCGATGTGATCAGATGGGTTGTATTAGGAGCAGGAATTATTCTCTTGGCGACTGGACTGTTGCTTATTCTGAACACAATCAGAATGGCAATGTTTGCAAGGAGAAGAGAAATAGAAGTCATGAAGTTAGTCGGTGCTACTAACTGGTTCATCCTTATCCCGTTTATGCTGGAGGGGACTTTCCAAGGCATCGTCGGAGCGAGTTTGGGAACCGCTTCTGTCTATGGGGCTAATCGAGCATTTGAAGAATGGCTATCAAGCGATAACGTTTTGAATATTTTGCAAAGTTTCGCAGTTACAAGTGGTGATGTCTGGGGAATCGGGTTCCTTCTGCTCGCAATCGGAGGTCTCGTAGGGTCGGTGGGTTCAGCTATAGCCGCATACAGATTCTTGGACGTTTAGTTTCCGTCCGACCACCAAAAACGTGTCTTTACTCTCTTCCCGCGTTTAGATCGTTGATCAAAATTTAATGCCAATTTCCGCAAGTTAGATCCCGCGACCTTAAGCCAAAAGCGGTTGCGGGCTTTTGTGTAATCACGTGTGAATGGGCAAATTCGGATACAAACAGCGCAGTCAGTATTTATTTTCGCCCAGTAAGAAAAGCAAGCTTCTCCGTCAATTGTCCACTTTGTAATTCCTGAGACATTAGATCGATTGAATGTTCTAATAGAAGGTTTGGTATCGGGGATAGCTTTACTCGGGCAGGCTTTAGAGCAAGCTTGGCATATTCTGCACATTTCGTTAACCCCAAAGCGAACTGGTTTATCGTGCAATAACGGCATGTCAGTGAAGATCTTCCCAAACCTAATACTTGACCCAAATTCAGGTGTGATGACAAGCCCGTGTTTCCCGTATTCACCTAAGCCGGCTTGAATGGCATAAGGAATAGCAAGAGCGGAATCGTTCATTGAAGGGATGGCACGGTACCCGAGATTTTTTATGAATTGTGAAAGAGTCAACAAAACTAAAGCATCTTGAGAATATCCCATACCAGTAGCTGCACCCGACAAGGCTGAAGGGGCAGTATCTATAAGTTCACTGTCCATTGACTGACCGATCACAATTACATTTGACAAATCGTCGCTAATTTCGTTGGGTTTAGGACCCAATGATTCCATTGAAAATAATTCCGTGTACGACCACCTTTTATCAAATTGAGTTATGCCTATAAGATCAGCTCCGACGGTTTTGGCCGCTTGCTTAATAACGCGAGATGATTCTGTCGGTGAGGAGAATTCAATTCTTTTCTCAGGTCCGTCCCTAAGAAGCGATAAAGGATCTAGAAAACCGTCACGGCGGTCATCGACTTCACGTAATTCCGCAAATATGTCAGCCACATGCCAGGTTGCATTCCGAAATGCGTAATCGAACTGTTCGTACCCTTCAGCTTCTCGCCAGTTAGCTAACGGACGACGGTACATGTCATAGAACCCTTGTGTCTCAGGTGTTTTTACCTCTGGATCGTATTGTGAACGGCAAAAGACATCATCTACCTGACTAAACCCTTTGAAACTAGCACTGACATTGAAGCCAACGGTTTCATCGCCAGCGTTTGGAAGCTTCGTAACACTAGATCGCGCTCTAGAGCGTTTCGCATCATCATTTCGACCTGTGTGCATATGTTCAGGATATGCGAAAAACTTTCAACGAAGAAAAACAATGACTAAAATGAAAATTTTGATTAGAGATTTTAGGTAAAGGCAACGTTCGCAAAAACAACGAATCGGAGTTCACGTCTGGCTTTAAGCTAAAGTTCCGGTATCGTCATGTCATGTTTCCAGAACCACCGTTAACGTCGTTCGCAAGCGATAATACTTCAGGGATTGTTCCTGAAGTTATACAAGCCCTCGTGGATGCAAATGAAGGATCCGCCATCGGTTACGGTGATGACCCGATAACGACCAAGCTCCGCGAAGAGATGAATGCATTGTTTGGAAGAGAGGTGACAACCTTGCTTGCTTGGGGCGGAACCGGAGCGAATATTGTAGGGCTGCAAGCAATGATCAATTCATGGGAAGCAATAATTTGCACTAGCTCCTCGCATATCAACGTAGATGAATGTGGTGCACCTGAAAGGTTCTTGGGAGCTAAATTGATAGATCTTGAAAGCAGCGATGCAAAGATTGAACCAGTTTCACTTGCGAAAGAACTTGAGATACTTGGTGTTGTTCATCACGCGCAACCTGGCGCTATTTCCATTACGCAATCAACCGAATACGGAACTCTATATACGGTAGAAGAACTCAAAGAAGTAATTGGTATAGCGAAGCAAGCAGGGTTACGGGTTCACATGGATGGAGCACGAATCGCTAATGCAACAGCAGCGCTCGGTGTCCCTATTGCAGACTTTACCTGCGACCTTGGCGTAGATATTCTTAGTTTTGGTGGAACCAAGAATGGCATGGCGTATGGAGAGGCGATTGTTGTCTTTAATCCTGAGTTAGCTGAAGCCGCTGAATTTATACAAAAACAGTCAGCTCAATTGCCTTCAAAAATGAGATATATAGCAGCCCAGTTTTCCGCAATGTTTAAAGATAACCTTTGGTTGAAACATGCCTCACATGCAAATGAGATGGCGCAGCTTCTCGCTGAAGGCATTTCGGGTATTCGGGATGTAGAAATTACTCAATCAACTGAAGTGAATGCAGTTTTTGCGAAATTACCTAAAGAAGCTATAGCTACTCTTCAGGAGTGGAGTTATTTCTATGATTGGGAAAAAGAGAATGAAGTTCGTTGGATGACTAGCTATGTGACTACTCCTAAAGACGTTGAAAGACTAGTAGAGGGAATTCATATAGCGGTTTCTGATTAGAATGTGTTTATGAATACAGACTCGCTACTCGCATCTATAGAAACATTTGCTAATCGCTTATTTGAACTATCGGACGGGAATGAAGGTGAGATTGTTGTAGCTTGCCCTGGTTGGAAAATGAAAGACCTTTTAGCACATATAGGCATAGTCTATGGGGCTGTTGCCGGCGTTATTGAAGAGGGTAGTTTGGAACGACCAGAGACACCTTTCCCAACACCTCCAGACGAAGAAGTGCATGCATGGGCGCTAGGGAACTATGAATCAATGATGGGAACTTTAAAAACCAACGACCCTAGCACCCCTGTTTGGACCTGGGGGAAAGAGCAGAACGTTGCATGGTTTGTGCGTCGAATGACCCATGAGACTTTGCTGCATATGTGGGATGCTGAAACTCCAGTAACTGACCACATCACCGTTGACGGCGAAGTAGCCTGTGACGGGGTAGATGAATACATTGACGGAGCGTTGCAATTTTCAGCAAATCCGAAAAAGGTTTTTAAATACCCTAATGGATCGATCCATCTTCATAGGACAGATGGGTCAGGGGAATGGCTTTTGGAAAATAGTGAGGATGGGTTGCTGGTTCGAAGAGAACATGCGAAAGGAGATGTCGCTGTCAGAGGTAACTCAATGAACCTCCTCCTTTTTCTCTGGGGAAGGAACCCAGATGGTCTAGAGATCTTTGGGGATGTCAGTGTCGCTAAAGAGTGGGCTTCTTTAGCTCCGTAAATGGTTATTGCGTAACTCGCCTTGCCATTTATCGCGGTGTACCACCTTTTCGTAAGGTTCACGATTTAAGGGACCAAATTTGCGATCAGGCCAACCCATAGGAATCATGCACCCGATTAACACATCATCAGGGATATCAAGGGTTTCGCGTATCACGTTTTCAGCAACACCCTGAAACGTAGTGAAAACCGTGCCAAGACCTATTGCTCGAGCAGCAACGATGAGATTTTGGGCGGCAGGGTAGATAGATGACCAAACAAAAGATTCTCTTGGAGCCTCGTAAGGGTAAATGGCTTTACCGCAAACGAAGACAAGCACCGGACAGGTTTTCAGCGTTGCAAGCAGATGTTCAGTTCCATCAAGCATCAGTCGGTGAGTTTTATCGGGTCGGTCCATTGATGCAACACGACTTCCCATAACCTTTTCAATAGCGTTACCTATGATCTCACGTTTCGTCTGATCCGTTACCACAATGAAATCTCTTCCTTGTGAATTCCCTGGACTTGGGGCCCATGTCGCAGCTGTGACGACCTGCTCAATCAACTCTTCGGGTATTGGATCGGGGCGCAAGTAGCGAATAGCTCGACATGAACTCATAGCCTCGAAAACATTCATGCTATTGAGGTATTCGGTTGATGCCGCCATGGTCCAACGCTGCGGTTACATGCCGGTTTGACATCATTGAAATAAGTTCTTTGCCTCTTTCGTTACTCAGATCTAGAGTTCCTCCAGCAAAGATAGATGTTGCGAGACCACCGAGAAGGTGGGCAAAGCCGTAATCATCCCATGCTGAATCAGCAGAATAATCGCTTACCCCTTCGTAAAGTAATTGAGTGTGGTATGCCGATACAAGGTCCTTTTCATGCGTTCTGCGAAGCTCGGTGTCCATAGAACCACCGATTAGATACGCGAGATCGTAAGCACCGGGACCTCGCCCGATTCCTTGCCAGTCGATAACGGTGACTTCATCTTTCAATGGGTTTCCGAACAACATGTTCTCAACGCGGTAATCCTGGTGAGCCAATGTCCAAGGAGCTCTCTCTGCGAGTCCTTTATTGAGTTTCAAGTACGATTGGCTGAACAGTTGTGTCAGTTCAGCTCCGCCTTCAGGCAGCCCACTTTCAAATGTTTGGGCGAATACCGGGTAGATCTCGGGGAGGACTTGGTCAACGTACTCAATACGAGGTCCGACCATAGAGGGGATCCATTCCAATTCCTCAGTTTGTACTTTTCCCCACCATGCCGCGTGGATTTTAGCTAAAACTTTTACTGCTGCTAGTCCCTGTTCGTAAGACATTCCAGATGCCTGATCAACCATTGTTAGTTCGCAGAGATCTTCCATTACAATGACGAATTCTGCCGTGCCAGACTTAATGGTAGCCAAATGAATTTCCGGAAGTCCTGTACCGGTTCTACCTCCGAGCTCGTCATAAAAACGTACCTCTGCTTCAAACATTCCTAGCGCTACGCCTTGTTGGCGGTTCTCTTCGAAAGAAGAAGGAAGTTTCACCACTACTGAAGATGGTTTATCGTCTGCATCGCTTCCGTATTCAAGAGAAACCCGATAAATGTCTCCCATTAACCCGATACCTTCACCAATTCTTTCAGAGGTGAAAGAATTAACCTCTGATTTAAGCACTTCACTTAGCCAATCAGAGTTAACGTCGTTAAAGGTGTGTGGAATTGATGGCATGTGTTCTCCTGCTAGGAACTATTTTGCTTGCGGGGTGAAAGATGCTGGTAGATGTTTCACTCCGTGGATAAAACTGGAAGCAAGAACTTCTGGTTCTCCCGTCGCTTGTATATCCGGAAGTCGGGTCAAGAGTTCGCGGAACATCACTGTTATTTCACGCCGCGCTAAATGGGCGCCGAGACAGAAATGTGGTCCGGGCCCTCCGAATCCTAAGTGATTGTTAGGTTGTCGGAGTACATCAAATTTGTAGGGGTTCTCAAACACTTCTTCGTCACGGTTAGCAGATAGGTAGAACATGCATACCTTCTCACCTTTTTTGATTTCTTGGTTTCCAAGGGTTGTGTCTGTGGTAGTGGTTCGCCTCATGTATGTCACGGGACTCGCTAACCGGACAATTTCCTCTACTGCGGAAGGGGCGACGTTCTCAAAATCATCAATCCAGATCTTCTTCTGTTCTGGGTTATCAGTCAAGTATTTCAAGCCCCAACCGATCGCATTGCGTGTGGTCTCATTCCCAGCTACAACGAGGAGGATAAAAAACCCCGCTATGTCAGCTGTGGTGAGGGTGTCGTCTTCAAGTTTTGCGTTTACTAATGTGGTTGTGAGGTCATCACTATCCATTCCTCGTTTGGATTCGGCGACCTCCTCCATGATTCCTTGCAGAGTTATTCCGGCATTGAAAATAGCTCCCAAAATATCTCCACCAGGGGGTACGTATTCGGGGTCGCTAGCACCGAGAATCACATTCGAACAGTCAAAGACTTCCTGATAGTGAGATTTTGGTATCCCCATAAGATCACAGACGATTTTAAGAGGGAGGGCAGCGGCTACATCCACGACAAAGTCAATCTCGCCTCGTTCACAGACACCGTCAACGATATCTGACGCTACCTGTTGGACGGATTTCTCCAGTCGGTTGAGCATTCTAGGTGTGAAGCCAGCCGAAACGATACGGCGTAGGCGGGCATGGCGCGGGTCATCCATCACGATCATGGAGCTGAAAAATTCATTGAATTCAGGAGGGCTATCAAGAATGGTTATCCCCTGTGCAGAGCTGAATATCTCGGGGTTACGGGATGCCTCAAGGATTTCAGCGTGGCGTGAAAGAATCCATGTTCCAGCCCCTTGTGGTAGCGGTGACTCTGGAGGCATCAGCGGTTCCTCAACATACGTTACGGGTGTGTTGGCACGATAAGAGGCTAAATCTTTCTCTATTTCTGTCTGCTCTCGAACCCAGAATTCATTATGAATAATGTTTGGAGTCGGTACTTCTACAGCTGTCATATTCTCACTTTAGAATGGTGTGTGAAATAATGACAATTAGGGATGTTGTTTACCAATTGTTGAACAATCACGTAGTGTTAGACATCAGCCATAGTTTGAGGTGTTGTGGAAAATTCAGAGAGACTCTACGAATTAAGAGGACGAGAGGATTGGAGGAATCCCTATCCATCCTATAAAAAACTGCGTGACCATGACCCTGTCCACCATGTAAACCATGAGCGATACGGTGACTTCTGGGTTTTGTCACGGTTTCAAGATGTCTTTGATGCGGTGCGTGACACAGAGACCTTCTGTTCTTCCAAAGGCCTCACTCCTGATGTTGACGCGATGGACTCATTTGAAGGTAGTGCCGCTCCCATTGTCATGATGGACCCTCCGGAGCATACAGATTTTCGACGACTTGTCAGCCATCTCATGACCCCTAGGAAGGTAGCGTACATTGAGGATGAAATACGCTCATTTGTCAACACTCGATTGGACGAGATTGAAGAGCATGGTGAAGTTGACATTGTTGAAGAGCTTTTCAAACCGCTCCCGAGTTTTGTTGTGGCCCATTACTTAGGTGTCCCTGTTACTGACAGAGTTCTCTTTGATAAATGGACCAATGAGATCGTTGCAGGGAATGCTGAAGGTGAACTTGGTAACATGTCGTCAACATTTGAACTATTTGAATACGCATCTAACCTGTTTGATCGGAGAAAGTCCGAACCGGGGGAAGATCTTGTATCCATTCTTGCCCAAGCTGGAGAAAGCAAAGTGTCAACTATGTGGGCTGTTGGTTTTGTCTTCACCATGATCACCGGTGGAAATGATACAACTACGGGACTCTTAGGTGGGGCGGCTGAACTATTAACAATTTCTCGGGATCAGCGCCAAATATTGATAGACAATCAAATGCAGATTCGGGAGTCAATAGATGAGTTCCTGCGGTTGACTTCACCTGTTCAGAATTTGGCTCGAACAACAACTCATGACATTGGTATAAACGGCACGATAATCCCTGAAGGGCATAAAGTCATGTTGTTATATGCTTCAGCTAACAGAGATGAGCGAGAGTTTGGTTTTGATAGTGAGGTGTTAAATGTACGTCGAAAGGTAAAAAAGATGCTTAGTCTTGGTTATGGGCCTCATCATTGCCTCGGTGCTTCCGTAGCACGGACAATGGGAACGGTAGCTCTTGAGTGTTTATTAGACCGGTGCCCCGACTTTAGCGTTGATGCAGAGAAAGGAAGGTTCGCACCTGGCGCATTTGTTCGCCGATACGAATACCTTCCCTTTTCGTCAGGAGCCCATAGATAATTTTTAAATGGTGGAGCTGGGGGGAATCGAACCCCCGTCCGCTTCGGGTTCATCGTCCGCGCTACGACCATTCCCGAGTTTGTGGCTTACGGTCACCACACTGCCGGGTCAGAGTGGGTCTCGACAACCCACACCGCCGGATCTTTCTCCGATGTCAGCGGTCTTTCACGCCGTCAGCGGTCTTTCCCTGCTGTCCACCACTACTTCTGTTGCCAGGCTGTAGTGATCAGGCCCCGGGAATCATTGCTGGTCCCAATGACTCTCTATCGCCTAATCAGATCAGGCGGCGAGAGCGACACGAGAGTTGCCGTGTCTTTGTGTGCCCCGTTTTGGAGTCTGAGCAACTCCGGTCGCACGATCCGACGAAACTACCGCTACGTCGAAACCGATCAGCCCCTTGTCAAAAAACATTCCTGAAAGAAAAACGCTAATGCGAAGACCCTTCAGAACATTAACGATATCGGGTAAGTGTGACACAATGGGCAAAGGAGGTATCTTCTTGACTGAAGAATGTGACGTAATTGTACTTGGAACAGGAGCCGCTGGTTTAACCGCTGCCCTTGCGGCAGCTCATAGTGGAGCTTCAGTGAAAATATATGAAAAATCATCCTTAGTTGGTGGAACCAGTGCAATGAGCGGCGGGATTATTTGGATGCCTAATAATCACCTACAGGAAATAACCGGAACCGAAGATTCAAGAGAAAAGGCTCTGGCGTATTTAGAATCCCTTTCTCTCGGACAAATTGATTCTGATATGGCTGCTACTTTCGTAGACAAAGGTCCTGAAATGCTTCAATGGGTTGAGAAAATGACGCCATGTTCGTTTCATATTATTGATAGCTACCCGGATTATCATCCTGAACATCCAGGCGGGCTCCCAGAAGGAGGTCGGTCCATAGACAATGACCTTTTTGCTTTACCTCGGCTTGGTGACTGGGCTACACGAATCAGAAATCATGAACAAGCGAGCCCAGTGATGCTTACCGAAACACCCTTAGGTGGTTCCACGACTTTCCCGGATATGGATGTAATCGGAGAAAGATTACAAGCAGGTGAAATAGGCATGGGTTTGGCATTGGTAGCTGGATTACTACGAGGCCTCCTTGATATGGGTATTGAACCGCAGATACGAAGCCAGGCAGTCAAACTTACCGGCGGTACGGAAGGAATTTCCGGAGTAACCATAGAACAAGATGGTGAAACCGTAGATGTGACTGCTAAAAGGGGAGTGATCATTGCTACTGGTGGATTTGAATGGAACGCAGAACTTGTTAGAACCTTCCTGCGAGGACCAATGACTGCTCCAGCGGGATCTCCAGATAGCACCGGAGATGGACTGCGGATGGCAATGGAAGTCGGGGCGAAACTAGGCAACATGAGAAATGCATGGTGGGTTCCAGTAGCGCGTGTCCCTAACGAAGAGCTTTTTGGACATCCATCCGTTCGATTAATTTTGTTGGAGCGGACACGACCTCACTCATTTATGGTTAACAAATATGGAAAACGTTTCACAAATGAAGCAGGTAATTACAACGCTATGGGAGGAGCATTTCATTCATTTGATCCACAAAAGTTTGAATATCCCAATGAGCCCTGCTGGCTCATATTTGATCATGAGCACAAACTTCGATATGAAGTCGCAGGATGTCCAGCCGGAGAACAGATACCTGAGTGGATTTATTGCGATGATTCAATTGAAGGACTGGCCTCACAGATAGGTATTGAAGGAAGCACCCTCCGAGCAACGCTCAATCATTTCAATAACCATGCGGTAGATGGTAATGACCCAGATTTTCGCAGAGGAGAAAGCGCCTACGATACTTTCAACGGAGACCAATCATTGGATGGTGTGCAAGCAACTCTCCAACCGTTAGATACATCTCCGTTCTATGCAGTGAAGATTGAAAGTGGAGCTTTGGGGACAAATGGAGGTCCGAAAACTGATGTTTCTTGTAGGGTCCTTTCTCTAGCAGGAGGAGTGATCCCCGGTCTTTATGCAGCGGGCAATGCAATGGCAGCACCGACAGGAATGGTTTACGGGGGAGCCGGAGGAACGCTAGGACCAGCTATGACGTTTGGTTATATTGCCGGGATAGCAGCAGCTAATCGATAACGGCATTTCCTTGTTTGTTCTGTTTTGCTATGGCACGCGCGGCTTCCCGATCCGCTTCGCGTTGAGCAATTGTTCTTCGTTTGTCAACAAGGTTTTTCCGCCTAGCTAAACCCAATTCGACTTTTGCCCGACCGTTTTTGAAATACAAAGCAAGTGGGATCAGGGCAAGTCCCTTTTGGTCAATTTGTGCCTGTAGTTTAAAAATTTCTTTCTTGTGAAGTAAAAGTTTTTTGGGACGGTCAGGTTCGTGCGAAAAAGCTGGACTCGCATGATCGTAACGACTTATATGGCATGAATTAAGCCAAATTTCCCCATCATGTATGCGACAATAAGCTTCCGCTATTTGAGCTTGAGCGTTGCGTAAAGATTTCACTTCACTACCAACTAGAACCATTCCCGCTTCAACCGAGTCAAAAATTTCAAACTCTCGTCGAGCTTGACGGTTCGTAGCCACAATTTTCTTACCACCGGTTTTCATAGTTACTTGAGGCTAGCGCCCCTATCCAATCAGATCAGGAGAATTTAAAACTTTCCGCCTTCGAGAAAAGATTTCGCAACCTCATAAAAGGTAATATGGGTAGATGCTATTGCTTAATACTGAAGTCAGGGATGGAATACTTAAACACGCATTTGACGAAAACCCCAACGAAGCGTGCGGACTTTTTGCTGCCGAGAAAGGGACATCTGAAGTTCATACCTTCTTTCCCATGCGCAATGTTGCCGAATCAAGTGTCATTTACCAACTAGATCCTCTTGAAATGATGAAGGTTGAATCGGAAGCTGACACAAATAATGTTCAGATAATTGGAGTTATGCATAGCCACACGCATACACCCGCATACCCATCTTCTACAGATGTTAGAGATGCCGCTACTTTTGACCCCCTTGGGCTATGGCATTATCTAATTGTTTCACTAGAGAAAGAAACCCCATCGATTCGAAGCTTTAGAATAAAAGACGGCGAAATCTCCGAAGAAGAAGTCAGGGTTATCTGAATTCTATTGGCAAAATCAGCGTAAGAGGATGAACTTCGCTAAGTCGACGACATACTGAACGTATGACAGTTCATTCGACAGTCATAGATCTAATTGGGAATACTCCGACTATTGATGTTTCTAATTTAAGCCCGAACTCCAAAGTGCGGATCTATGCAAAATTAGAAAGTCAGAATCCTGCTGGTTCTGTTAAAGATCGCATTGCGAAAGCAATGGTGCAAAAAGCAGAGCAAGAAGGGTTACTACGAGAAGGAAGCACAATAATCGAACCCTCTTCTGGGAACACTGGAATAGCTCTAGCGATGATCGCATCAATGAAGGGCTATCATCTCAAAATAGTTTTACCGGAAAACGTATCAATAGAGCGGAAGCAGTTACTTCAAGTTTGGGGCGCTGAAATTATTTCTTCCTCGGGAGAGTTAGGGTCTAATGGGGCAGTGAAACTCGCTCAAAAATTATCCGATGAAAATCCTGATTGGGTTTTCTTATACCAATACGGCAACAACGCAAACCCAGATGTGCATTACCGGACAACAGGACCAGAGATTCTTGATGATGTTCCTGGGGTAACACACTTTGTTGCGGGTTTAGGAACATCAGGAACTCTAATGGGCGTAGGGACCTACCTCAAAGAACAGAAACCAGATGTTAAGGTCCTCGCTGTAGAACCACCATCAGGAGAAGCAGTACAAGGTTTACGAAGCTTAGATGATGGATTCATCCCGCCAGTGTTTGAGGAATGGGAAGGCATGAAAGTGCTTGATGGGAAACGGATCATCCGACCTGCTGAATCAGTGGAATACACAAGAATTCTTTCGAGTCGGTGCGGAATTTTCTGCGGAATCTCATCAGGAGCTGCATTAGCAGGTGCTATAAGAACAGCAGAAAAAATAGATAAAGGAGAGATAGTTTTTGTCGTTTGCGACGGGGGTTGGAAATATCTTTCCACTGGGGCATGGACAAGACCATTAGAGGAAGTTGTCGGGTCTATTGACTCTATTATTTATTTCTAACGCTAGGAGAAACATGGAGCAGCAAAAAGTAATTTGTGAGAGTATCAAACGAATCCCCTCTACTATTAAAGATTGTGTCTAATCAACGGCCAATAGGAATCTTTGATTCAGGATTTGGAGGACTTACCGTGGCTCGCGCCGTAATCGATCTCCTTCCCGAAGAAGACGTGGTTTACTTTGGAGATACGGCACGGTACCCATACGGTCCTCAACCGCTTGAACAGGTTAGAGAATATGCAGAACAGATTACCAATTTACTAATTTCAAAACATGACGTAAAGATGGTTGTCATCGCTTGCAATACTGCGGCTGCGGCCGCATTGGGCAGTCTCGGAGAAGCTTTAGAAATCCCGGTCGTGGGAGTAATTGAACCGGGGGCTCAAGCGGTTATAGAAGTTTCTAGGAGAAAAAGAATCGGAGTTATCGGAACCGTCGGCACTATCAGTAGCGGTGCGTACCAAAAGACAATTGAAGAAATCGCAGGCATAAATGCCGAAGTCACCTGTATCCCTTGTCCGGGGTTCGTAGAATTCGTAGAGAGAGGGGAATCTTCGGGAGAGCAAATACAAATACTTGCTCAACGCCTGCTAGCTCCAATTGTTGAAGCAGATGTAGACGCACTTCTCCTAGGTTGTACCCATTACCCATATTTGGCCAGAACTATCGGATCCACCGTCGGGGAGAGCGTCGTGCTTGTCTCCTCAGCGGATGAAACAGCGTTCGCTGTAGCGAAAATCCTTAAAGAGACAAATTTGGAAACCTCGCAGAGAAAACTTGGAAACAGAACGTTTATTTCAACAGGAGATGTATCTTGGTTTGCAGAGTTAGGACAGAGACTTTTCGGTCCTGAGCTGGAGTCAGCAGAATCCCATGAATGGAGTACAGGCTCGTGACGGAACCCCCCATGAAAATAACAGTCCTTGGTTGCAGCGGAAGCTATGCCAGTGCTGGAGGAGCGTGTACAGGATTTCTTGTCCAAAGCCCTAAAGCAAATGTTTGGCTGGATGCTGGGCCAGGGACACTAGCTAATTTGCAAGACTATTTAGACCTTTCCGAACTAACGGCAATTGTTCTCAGCCATGAACACGCGGACCATTGGTTGGAACTGCCGGTTGTTTATAACGCAATCCGTCATTACGTCCTATGCGACCCGATACCAGTTTACGGAACTAGTGGAACCTTAAAGCTAGCAAGAAGCATGTGTGAATCTATTGAAGAGTCATTTAGGTGCAACGTCATTGAAGATGGAGACGCTATAACTATAGGGGATCAAAAATGGCTATGGTCAAGAACGCACCATTACGTAGAGACGCTTGCTAGCAAGGTGGAAGTAGGACATGGAAGCTTTATCTATACAGCTGACACTGGACCCGAATGGGATGTTGGCTCGCTTGGCTCTGGAGCAGACCTAGTTATTTCCGAGTCAACTTTTCTCTCAGAAAGGGAAAAAGAAAAGATACTTCACCTTTCAGCACGTCAGGCTGGGAAACTGGCTGCAAGAGCAGTGGCTGGAGAATTAGTTCTCTCTCATCTCGCTCCTGGGGAAGACAAATCAGCGCATTTAAATGAAGCGAGGTCCGTTTTTGATGGACCTGTATCTCTTGCTTGCGTGGGGAAACAATACATAATCTAAAAATTTTTCAGAAAGGAATAAAGACATGAATAGACCAGATAACAGAGAATCAGATGAGCTAAGACCAATTACATTTGTTCGTGACTTTACAACAATGGCTGATGGTTCGGTGCTTGTTTCATTTGGGAACACTAGCGTTCTCTGTACGGCATCGGTAGATGAAAATGTGCCGCGCTGGATGAAGGGCTCTGGAGCCGGTTGGGTTACTGCAGAGTATTCAATGCTTCCTGGCTCCTCGCCCGAACGAGTGAGGAGAGAGACAAAGGGCCCGAAAGGAAGAACGCAGGAGATCCAGAGGCTCATAGGAAGATCCTTACGAGCTGTCTGTGATATGGAAAAATTGGGTGAACGCCAGATAACAGTGGACTGTGATGTTCTTCAAGCTGATGGCGGGACTCGAGTTGCATCTATTTGTGGCGGCTATTTAGCTCTCCATGACGCACTTTCCCGTCTAGTAATTAAAAAAGAGATTTCAACGCACCCAATAACTGAAGCGTGTGCTGCTGTTTCAGTTGGCATAATTTATGGACAGCCAAGACTTGACCTTCCCTACGAAGAAGACTCAAAGGCAGATACAGATATGAACGTGGTGATGACTGAATCAGGGGAATTCATAGAAATACAAGGGACAGCTGAAAAGTTCTCATTTACACGAAATGAACTAGATACCCTCCTTGCATTAGCAGAAAAGGGAATCGAAGAGATCATCTCGTTACAGAAAGAACTGATAGCAACCCCCCCCACACCATAAAATGAGATTGATTTCAGCAACAGCTAATCCTGATAAGTTCGTTGAAATCCTAGGCTTGCTCCCTAAACAGGTTGAATTGGTTCCTCGGCCTGAAGATATTCCTGATGTGGCAGAAGACGCTGAAGACCTATTAGGTAATGCAAGGTTGAAAGCTAGGGCAATAATGAAAGCTACAGGACAGCCAGCCATTGCTGATGATACTGGTTTAGAGGTTGATGCGTTGAATGGCGCTCCAGGTATTCACTCAGCTCGCTTCGCTGGCGGATCCGCAACCTACCAAGAGAATATCGTCAAACTTCTTGAAGCCTTAACCGATATTCCGACTCAAGACAGAACAGCAAGATTTAGAACAGTGGCACTTATCGCATGGCCTGATGGAAGCGAAACCATAGCTCACGGAGTAGTTGAAGGGAAAATAATGAAGGATCCTGTGGGGAAATTAGGGTTTGGGTATGACTCAATATTTCTTCCCAACGAAGGATTGGGTAAAACATTTGGGGAAATGAACAATGAGGAAAAAAGCCGAATTAGTCATCGAGGCAGGGCACTGCGTTCCCTGATCAACAAACTGGAATTCGGACCTTAACGCTTCTGTGTAGCTTTACTTGCGAATAACATTAGAACGCTACCTAGAAGCGTCACTCCAAATGAACAAATCCAGGCTGTTCCATATCCAAAGGAATCAGCAATGAGACCAAAACCGATTGGTGCGAACATTGCTCCGAGACGTATGCTTGTTTGTAGAGTTGCTGTAGCCGCTCCGGGTTCTTCAGGATGCTGTTCAATTACGCCTAGGAGGAGAAGTCCAGGCCAAGACCACCCTATTCCGAACACTAGAAGTGCTCCGAGAAGGATGGTTTCTTTAGATCCTACGGAAAATAATATGAAAGAAATGGAGCCTAAAAGAAGTGACATAGCCACAGCTTTGAAACGATCAAACTGAAAACGATCTGCAAGATAGCCCCATCCGAGTCTTGATGCGATCATGACTACGCCTCCAAGTCCTAGAATCAACCCGGCGGAACTTTCGCTGTAGCCAGCGTTCTTCGCTGATGTTGTCAAGAAACCAGAAACGGTTACCACTGCAGCAGCTGAGAAAGCACCAGCAATAGCGATAATTTGCAAATGTCGAGATCCCCACATTTCTCGGCGCGATGGAAACTTTTTTGTATTTAAGACGGTCACCTTTGGGATTGCAAACCATGTTGGGATCGCTAGGAAAGCGACGACCAAGAAAGCCCCACGCCAACCAAAAATTATCCCTAGGGTGGGCACAGCAAATCCAGCCATTGCTGTTGAAAATGGGACCGCAGACTGTTTGAGAGCCATAGCAATACCTTGCCGGTCCGGTGCCACCCCTGTTGAGATCAAAGTGTTAGTTGCTGGCTGTATCACTCCTTCGGCTACCCGATTCAAGCCAATACAAAGAAGTAAAAGAAAATACGTATTACTAACTACCCCAGTCAAAAGGGCTGCGATAGCAGCAATTATTACACCAAATCGGAGTATGAGTTGAGGTCCGCGCTTGTCAGCAACTCCGCCTGCAACTGACATGACAATGCTAGATACTAGATATCCAAAAGTTAGCAAAGCACCTAATTCCGTATCGCCAAATGAAAGATCGTCTTTTATTTCCGGAGCAAATGCCCCTATCAGGAAACCCGGTAGTGCAACGACAGTAATTGCTGCGGCGGCAGCACCAGTAGGACGCCAAAATGGCCTTGCATGCGGGTCTGTCCTCACGTTTTCTGACATCACTTGAAGCTACTTCCGAAAGGGGCAGAAGCCACATCAAATTAATATTGTCATACTGACCATTTAAAATGGTAAAGTCATATTGAAACTTATTTAAGGCCTAAATTGGACAACGAATTTCTAAAATCACAAGTACTCCACACTGACCATTATGAATTCACAATGCTTGACGCACTAGTAAAGGCAGGGCATGCGGATAAAAAATCAGCGTTTGAAGTTTTCGCGCGTGAGATTCCACTCGGGCGACCTTACGGGGTTTACGCAGGGAATGGACGCCTGCTGCAAACTCTTCAGAATCTCAAATTCAACAAAGAGCATCTCGCTTACCTCGAGCGACAAAAAATAATATCATCTCCGACCAAAAATTGGTTAACAGGGTTCCAGTTCAGTGGAGATATCACGGGCTATAGAGAAGGAGAAATTTACTTTCCCTTGAGCCCAGTCATTACAGTTGAATCGCGGTTGGGTGAGGCTTTAATCCTTGAAACCTTAATACTGTCAATAACCAACTTCGATTCAGCAGTTGCATCAGCTGCAAGCCGCATAGTAGGAGCAGCAGCAGGAAGATACGTTATGGAGGCAGGATCTAGAAGGATCACACCGGAAGCAGGAGTACATGCGGCCCGAGCCGCCTATATTGGCGGAGTTGATGTCACCTCTAACCTGGAAGCAGGGCGAAGATGGGGAATTCCAACAGCTGGAACGGCTTCTCACGCGTTCACTCTTGCATTTGAATCAGAAATAGAAGCATTTCAAACTCAATCAGAACACCTAGGTGAGGATTCAATTTTTCTAGTCGATACTTACGACATAGAAAAAGGTATTCGTAACGCAGTCAATTCAACAAACGCGAACTTGAGGGGCATAAGAATAGACTCAGGAGATTTAGCAACTGAAGCACAAATCGCTAGAAATTTGCTAGATGATTTAGGGGCACATCAAGCTGAAATAATGGTCTCAGGGGATCTTGACGAATACCGGATTGCAGATTTAGTAAATGCGCCGATAGACGCATTTGAGGCAGGACATAGGCTCGTAACTGGGTCAGGAGCCGGATCTGCAGGTTTTGTATACAAACTTGTCGCTATAGAGGACAGCTCTCCAGAAAAAACAATGCGGATTGTGGCTAAGACTTCAAAAGGAAAAATATCAAAAGGCGGGCGGAAATTGGCGAAGAGGAAGAGAGACCTTGCCGGAGCTGCTATTGAGGAATCCTTATTTGTAAAATCCCATAAGAACATAGAAGTTCCCTCAGGAAATTACCGGGATCTCCAATATCAACTGGTTGAGGGTGGCGTCGTGAAAGAGGATTTATCTTTAGAAGATGCGCGAACTCATTTAACTAAAGTCCTTTCTGAAATCCCAGAGGAAATCCGCCTATGTGTTAATGGTGATCCGGCTGTCCCAACAGTCATCTATGAAAACAAGGAAACCGATGGATAGTCCCGCTAAAGCTCTTTTAGTAGTAGATGTGCAGCCAACATTCTGCGAAGGGGGATCCATGCCGGTTATAGGCGGTAATAGTCTTGCTGAGAACATTGCTACGCTTCTCGAATCTGATCATGGATATAAGTACGTTATAACAACACAAGATTGGCATATACAACCCGAATCGCATTTTGCTGAAAACCCCGACTATGTAAATACTTGGCCTGAACATGGAATCGCTGGTTCAGAAGAAGCAGAACTTCACCCTGCGCTAGCAAATGTCTTGCACCTTATTGCATGTAGGATAAAAAAAGGAATGTTCAATGCAGCGTATTCAGGATTTGAAGGCGTTGACGAGCAAGAAACAGTGCTAAACGAAATTCTTAAACAAAGACAGGTAACACATGTTGACGTCGTAGGTTTAGCTTTTGACTATTGTGTGAAAGCAACAGCGATTGATAGTGCTCGCTACGGCTACCGGACAAGAGTTTTGACACAATTCTCCGCAGCGGTTTCTCCGGATGCTATAGATTCTACAATTTCAGAACTTGAAACTGCTGGCGTTGAGGTAGTGGACTCCAAATGAATATCAAACAATCCCTCTATAGCAAACGCCTTTCAGAAGAAGATCGCGCCTTCATTACAAATTATGAACCACGAGATTACCCACCAAATGCGGTAACAGCTGATGTTATTCTACTCACCATCAGGTCTGGAAGATTGGCCGTTCTGCTCGTAGAGCGAGCTAATCCTCCCCAAAGTGGATCGTGGGCATTGCCAGGAGGGCATCTCAATCCCGACGAGTCCATAACACAAACGGCTCTTAGAGAACTTACTGAGGAAACAGGCCTAACAGCAGAACCTGCGCATTTGGAACAATTGCAGACATATTCAACACCTGGAAGGGACGCACGAGATGAAAAAATGCGCGTCACGTCGGTGGCATACCTTGCGTTTATGCCTGACCCTGGAACGCCGCGAGCGGGGTCGGATGCAAGATCAGCACGCTTCTGGGCAGTTGACGATTTACCTGAATTCAACCCAGCGCTCGGGGTTGAGGAAGGTCCAATTCTTGCATTCGATCATGCCGACATGCTTCGAGACGGGCTAGAGCGAGCAGCATCCAAGCTTGAGTACACGACACTCGCTACCGCATTCGTAGATGAACAGTTCACAATTTCAGATTTGCGACTTGTCTATGAATCTGTCTGGCGGAGCGGCATTGACCCAGCTAACTTTTCAAGAAAAGTAAAAGCAACTCCGGGTTTCATTGAACCAACTGGAGTGAAAAGAGCTACGGGTAGAGCGCCAGCAGGTTTATTCGTCAAAGGTTCTGCAGACGTTATATCTCCACCTTTTTTCAGACCTGTAGAAGGATGATTCACCCCTAGTGGCAATCTGTCAGTTATTACCGGAACGCAGATAACCTTACGAAACCAAGCGCCGGTGGCGGAATTGGCAGACGCGCAGGGTTTAGGTCCCTGTGTCCATTAGGATGTGTGGGTTCAAGTCCCACCCGGCGCACCATTACAAATTAGAATATGGCTTCGTGAGATCAAGCCTATAAAATTAGAACACTACTAGAAAACAGTAAAAATAGGAGAACTGAAAATATGGCCATACTTACTAATGCATCCGACGACGTTTCCCGAATGGCTGGGCAGTTCAACGTCTATTCACAGTTATTGAGAAATCGTATAGTGATGCTATGGGACACGGTTGATGATGAAATAGCTAAAGAGATCACCGCGCAATTATTGTACTTGGAAGGTGAAGATACTGATAAAGACATATGGCTGTATATCAACTCACCCGGTGGTTCCGTTACAGCTGGAATGGCGATTTATGACACTATGCAGCTGATTAAACCTGACGTAGCAACTTTATGTTTGGGGTTAGGAGCCTCAATGGGCCAATTCCTTCTTGGGGCAGGGGCGGCAGGAAAAAGATACGCTTTGAAGCATGCAAGAATCATGATGCATCAGCCTCTTGGAGGGATACAAGGCCAAGCCTCTGACATTGCTATTCAGGCAGAGCAACTAGGCTACATAAAAAAATTGATGGCTGAGCTCATAGCAGGACACACTGGGCAGACTGTTGAACAAGTGCAATCAGATTCGGATAGGGATAGATGGTTCACAGCTGAAGAAGCTAAAGAATATGGCATCGTTGATCATGTGATTACGACTAGGGGAGAAGTTGACTAAAGGTTCAGTTTCGCTGCTAGTTATTTAGGTCTAAAGGAATTGGGGCGACAGGAACTAGATTGTCCTCAGTAAAAATAATTCCACAATCATTGGTACCGTAAGCGGCTAAAGCCTCAATTGAACTTGATGCTTGATCAATATCTGATTGAAATTTCTGTAAAGCGCTAGGCCGATCATTGGGAGAAACCGAGACAAGAGTTTCCAGAATTGCTTTATACAAATTTACAACAGTGCGAGCCTGTTCAGCTATAGAATCCGGCGGTATTGATGTAAGACTAGTAAGGTCCGCTACAGCCAGAGACACACTTTCTGGGTCATCAAAATCAAAGTTGTTCAGTGGGGCTTCTGGAGAGGTAATCTCAATAAATTTCTCACAAAAAGCTAAAGGGTCTTCTTCGATCTCGGATGAACAACTAGAGAAGAAGGAAACTAAGATTAAAGCGACAAGGAGAGATGGTATACGTGGCATCTCTAAGTATTAACTGCTATCTCCCTTAGAGCAGAGATAGCACTGGCAGGGCCTTCAGGGTGGTTAAAGATGGCGCTACCTGCAACAAAAATATTTGCTCCAGCGGATGTCGCTTGGCTTATAGTTCCTTCATTTATCCCGCCATCAATTTCAATGTCAATCGCATGGCCTTGTTCTGCAATTGAATTTCGTAGCTTTGTTATTTTAGGCTCTTGAGATGCTAAGTACTTCTGCCCACCAAATCCTGGATTTACCGACATAATGAGGACTTGATCAACTAAATGGATCACATTCTCGATGGTTTCAAGTGGCGTAGAGGGATTTAAGGTTACTCCAGCCTTAGCACCAAGTTTCAAAATTTCATTTAAGGTTCTGTCAAGGTGACGAACAGATTCCACATGAACCATAATTAAATCGCAGCCAGCCTCAACGTAAAGCGGGGCGAGCAAGTCAGGGTCTTCAACCATTAGATGAGCTTCAAATGGTATCGTCACACATTTCCTACATGAAGCTACAACATCTGGCCCCACAGTCAGATTCGGGACAAAGTTCCCATCCATCACGTCCCAATGGATACGGTCAGCTCCTGAATCTTCTAACATTTTTACTTCTTCGCCTAGGCGACTGAAGTCAGCAGGGAGAATCGAAGGGCAAATTTCTATGGATAAAGCATCACTATTTGAGGCCATTCCTAGCTTCTCCTTATTTCCTAATAACAAATTCTCAGGCTTGGATATTCCATTATTGCCGAAACAAGCACTTCGAAACGGTAATTTCGGTCAAACTAATTAAATTTCTATAAAACGGAGCTAATAGTGCATGAATCACTCGGGAAAGATTACACCCGGATTAAGAATCCCAGCAGGGTCAAAGACTCCTTTTAACTTCTTCAGCAAAGAAATTTCTTCTGAGGTTCTCCGAAGATGTAGATATTTTGATTTCGCTCGCCCAATTCCGTGCTCGGCAGAGATGCTTCCACCCAGAGAAGCGACAAATTCAAGGACTGCTTCGTCTACTTTTAAGTCATTTTCGCCAGGACCAATCACATTGACATGAATGTTGCCATCCCCTGCATGACCAAATAGATATGTTTCAGCGTTACTATCGCATCTTTTGACAACCGAATTAATTCTTTGGAAGAAGTCCAGAAACTGGTTATGTGGGATTGTCACATCAATCTTATGTGGGATGCCAGAAGAAGATATTGCTTCTGTGTGTAGTGACCTGTAACTCCAAAGCCGAGATCGATTGGCTTTCCCTTCTCCTATGGCGATTGAACCAAATTCATTGAGGAGTTCCCCGCAAGCACCTGTGTTAAGCCGGTCCATGACTCCATTCCCGCCCGCGAATTCAAGCAGTAAGTATGTGGAATGTTTCCCCTCCCAGAGGGTTTCAAGACCAAAAAGATTAGAAACGAGATTCACCCCATTTTGAAAGAAGATTTCACAAGCGAGAATATCCTGACTTGTACGTGAAAAAACTTCTATGAGGCCAAGAGCTTCTTCAGGGGTATCCAAACCGAAAAGCACGACAACCCTTTCATCAGGTTTTGCCCAAAGGCGAAGCCGTGCCCGTGTGACGATCGCCAGTGTTCCTTCGCTTCCACATAATAAACTGGGGAGATGGTATCCAGTATTATCCTTCACTAGACCTCTAACACCTCCGACTATTACTCCTAAACCTGTTACAGCTTCAACATCAAGTAATTGTTTGCGGGTATCACCGTATCTAATTACGTGATTGCCCCCAGCATTAGTAGCTATAGCTCCACCAATAGTTGCTGAGTCACGTGCGGTGAAGTCAATACCAAACATCCAGCCCATTTCTAAAGATTTTTCCTGAATCGAAGCCAAGCTAGCTCCCGCTTCAACTATGAGTTGCCCGACACTATTTTCACTGAACTCTACCTTGGTCATTTTTCGTAAAGAAATAATCATCTCGCCATGCATTGGGACACTCCCGCCTACCATTCCAGTGTTCCCGCCTTGAGGGACAACGGCGACTTTATTGTTGGAGCACCACTTAAGGATTTCAGCAACTTCCAGAGGAGTCTCAGGCAGAGCAAGAGCAGTTGTATGCCCTTTGTACCTCCCAGTCCAGTCAGCAGTGAAACCAGAAATAATTTGTTGGTCTTCTACAATTCTATTTGGTTTAAGCACGGCTTTTAACGTTTCAAGATCCATGTCCTGAGAGTAATCCGACACTGAAGAATACGAAAGGGTAAGAATCTTTAAAGTGAGTAAAGTTAGGTCTCGGACCTCTTTACTCCTACACTTTTAACTAGTGAATACGAAATCATCAAATGATAAAGAAAAGAGCTCTCCATATCCGCTGTGCCTTCGGTTTTTTGCCGAAATTAAAGCTCTCGGGGTTAAAGAAGTCATTATTTCGCCAGGATCAAGGAGTACGCCGTTAGTCCTTTCAGCTCACGCTGTTGGATTAGAAATAAGGGTTGTGCTTGATGAACGAGTTGCGAGTTTCTATGCGCTTGGGAATGCTAAATCATCTGGAGTTCCTTGCATTCTGATATGCACCTCAGGAACATCTTCGGCAAATTATCTACCTGCAGTAGTAGAAGCTAATCATGCAGGAGTTCCGATGATCGTTTGCTCAGCTGATCGACCACCTGAGCAAAGACAATGGGGGGCTGGTCAAACAATAGATCAAGTAAACTTATATGGTCGAAACGTACGCTGGGGTTTTGACCTTCCAGTTGCGACCGAAGTGGATGAAATGTTTGCTCGAAGTATTGCTGTGCGCGCATGGGAACGGGCACAAGTTGGACAAGGACCGGTTCACCTAAATTGGCCTTTCCGTGAACCTCTTGAGCCAGATGGAGAACTAAGCAAACCAATAGCGACCTTGAAACCTTTTGAAATTTCAAATGCTGTCCCTAGCGGTAGAAAGAGACTTGAAGAGCTAGCAGTCCAATATGAGAGGGGATTGGTAGTTGTGGGACCGAATGATTTTACAAACGTGGAACTACAACAAATTCTCTTTTTCAGCCAATTTGCTGGTTGGCCTATTCTTGCTGATCCCGCTTCTCAAATGAGAGGTGGATCTATGGGTCAACAGCATAATGTAATCACTACCGCCGAAATTCTTTGTGGTTCAGAGCATTTCACGCAAAGCCTTAAGGGAGTTGAAGCGATTGTACACACAGGATTAACTCCTACTTCTAAGGAATACCGCAAATGGGCAGCGAAAAACCCTCCATTGAAAAAAATACTTGTTTCGCCAGGTACAGATTGGAGCGACCCTTCAAATCAACTCGTGGAAGCTCATCAAGGTAATCTCTTTTGCGGATTTGAAGATTCTGAGAAACAAATTCGACCTGATTCAGACTGGTTGATGAAATGGAGAGAAGCTGATTCAAAAGCGACTTCGATTATAAGCGAGTCAATGTCGGCAGCTAAAAGTGGAATATCGGCAATTCAAGCTGTACGTCTAGGGGTTCCTGATGGGGCAACAATCGTTTTGTCAAATTCAATGACTATCAGAAATGCTGAATTGGCATTTATGAATAAAGGAAATGCCTATAGAACTATAAGTAACAGAGGGGCTAATGGAATTGATGGCGTGGTCTCAACTAGCGTTGGAGTAGCATTTGGCGCCGATGGGAAAACACTTGCGGTTGTCGGGGATGTAGCCGCTACCCATGATATTGGAGGCTTTTTTGCCGCTGACCGGTTGCAAACAGATCTCACAATAGTCATTTTTGATAATAAAGGTGGTGGAATTTTCTCCTCCCTTCCCGTAGCACAATCAGTTGATAAAGAAATCTTCAACAAGTTCTATACGACGTCACCAAATTTAGCTTTGCCGGAAATTCTAGCTGCCGCCGGTATCACTGTAGAAATACCTACCTCACTTGACGGACTAACTGCAGCGGTTACCTCAGGCATTGCAGGTGAAGGCTTAACGGTCATCTGGTACCGAACAGATAGCACGACAACGGTTGAAAATATTAACCAAATCAGAGAAAATTTTGATATAGAATTCGTTGGGTAGGAGGGCAATGGAAAAGTCAAAAATCTCTCTACACGTACAAAGATTTACAAGTACCAACAAGGTTATGATGCTCCATGGCTTCACGGGTACTTATGAATCAATGCAAGAACTCTCAGAATTACTTCCTTATGATTGCGCAACCCCTGATTTGATCGGACATGGAAGAAGCCCTTGCCCGACAAACCATTTCCCATACCGGATTAAAGAAATCATTAAACAACTAGATGGCGTAGCGGAAGAATATCTATGCAAGCCATTCAATATTATCGGTTACTCAATGGGAGCTCGAATAGCTTTATCATACGCCGCAGATAGACAAGACTCTCTTCAATCTGTTGTGCTGATCGGAGGCACCGCGGGAATAGAAAACGATCAAGATAGGCATTTGCGCGCAGTTCATGATTCAGGTATTGCGGCAAAAATTGAGGATCATGGCCTTGAACATTTTGTGAACTTTTGGGAGAAGAGACCCATCTTTGCATCTCAAAGACTTCTTTCTCTGGAGAAACAGGAAAAAATTAGGAGAATAAGGCTGCGTCACCAAACTTGTGGCTTAGCTAATCACCTCCGTTTGGCGGGAACCGGAATGATGGATTCTCTTTGGCAAAAATTGCAAGATATTGAAGTTCCCATATTGCTAATAGCAGGTCAGAAGGATCAGAAATACGTGGAAATAGCGGAATCAATGGTGAGCGAATTACCCAATGCAGAAATAAATATCGTTGTAGGCGCAGGGCATGCAGTTCATTATGAAAAACCCGAGGAAACAGCTGAAATAATAAGTCAATTTTTGCGAAAGACAAGGACATCCTGATGATTCAAATCAGGGAAATTTCGTATAACTTAGTGAAGCCTGTTGTTACTGCCAAAGAGGTAATCACCGAACGAAAAGGGTACTCAATCAGAATTGAAGAAGAAGGTCATTACGGTGAAGGAGAGGTTCTGCCGTTAATTGGCTGGTCCAAAATTTCAGGGCTAGAGGCAAAGGAAGAACTCCTAGCCTTTACTAGTGGCAAACTACGTAGCGCCAAGTTATCAAATGAAGTGAGAGCGGGTGTTGGCATGGCGCACTGGAACCTTAAAGCTGAACATATGAACATCCCACTATGGTCACTTCTTGGAGGGGCTGCGGGCTCAATTCAGGTCAATGCTCTAGTAGGCGGAGTAAATGAAAAAGAACTAAGGAAAACTTTACAAACACTGCAACAGCAAGGTAGTTCTGTCTTCAAAATTAAACTGGGCTTCCATGACGATTTAGAAAGAATCAGAGTGTTAGCCGAAATGTTGAGAAAAAAAGAAAAAATCCGCTTAGACCCAAATGGGGCATGGTCTCTAGAAACTGCAATTACAAATATGGAGTTTGCTAATAATTTACTAGGAGATCGCCTTGAGTATGTGGAAGACCCTGTAGGGACCATCGGGCAACTCACTGAATTGCGCGAAATTGTCTCTGTCCCCATAGGGACAGATGACTTAACAAGAGATGTTGAGAACCGGGAAATAGCTTTTCAAGAAAAACTTATGGACTACATCGTTGTTAAACCCCCATTTGTTGGAGGGATAGACGACACTCTTCGCATTTCCAATCATGCAAGGAATAAAGGAATCCAAGTTGTTGTCTCATCCACCTATGATGGCCCCGTTGGATTGAGAACGTGGTGCCACCTAGCGACATGCTTATCGCCGAATATCGCCCATGGACTAGGGACTGCGATGTTCATAGAAGACGATCAAATGAAATCTCTTGTTCCGGAAGGGGGAAAAATACATCTTAGGGAATAAATTAAACTAGTTTTCGCAAGAGCTTCCCTGAATGGTTTCGGGGGAGAGATTCAACTATTTCAATTGCCTTTGGTAGTGCGAAACGAGGAAGAAAAGCATTGAGTCGTTCACGTATATTCTCAATTTTTGGGATTTCGTTTGGATCAAGTAGTACGGCTACGGCGGTAATGACTTGACCCCATTCATCATCGGGACGCCCCACAATCATGACTTCTCGGAACAATTGAAGAGATAGAAGGTGCCGTTCAACTAAAGCCGGCCAGACCTTCTCCCCACCGGTAATAATTGCATCATCTAATCGACCAGAAACAACTAACTTACCGCTCTCAGCGATGTGACCAGCATCACCAGTTGCAAACCAGCCACTTTGCAATGAAGGCATTTCGCCACGGTATGTTCTGAAAAGCGAAGGGGATTGGATGAAGATTTCACCATCACGTATATCTAATTTTACTTTGTCTAAGGGGAAACCATCGTATACGACCCCACTGCCAGTTTCAGTCATTCCGTATGTTTGGACTGCGTTTGCAGGGAGCTTCGATGGCATAGAAGAACCTCCAACAAGAATTTTTCTAAAAGCAGTTGCATCAACGCGGTTGAGTGCCGCAGGGACCAGAGAGACTAGAGAAACTCCGTCGTGTCCTGCTTGTTCACAGGAGGCAGCATCAAAGGAACTGTGTAATTCTAATCTCGTTCCAGTATGTAAAGCCCGAGAAATTACTGAGAAACCACTTATATGAGAGACAGGAAGACAACATAGCCAAACATCAGAATCATGATCTACTGACAGAGCGGAAGACGTCATTTGAGAAGAGGCCGTTAAAGCCTCATGGCTTAGAACAACACCCTTAGGTGAAGCGGAAGTTCCACTTGTCGTTATCACCAAAGCATCTTCAGATTCAACCGCTGTTCCACTGACGAGAGATTCACCTCTTTCACTAATGACTATGGAAGCGCCAAATTGTTTGACTATTCTTTCCTTCATCTCATGTGGGAACCGTTGATCTAGGGGCAGTACGGCATCACCTGCATCCCAAGCGTCTTTTACGTTTGACAAGAACAAATCTCCACAAGGCAGGTCAAGTGCAACAAGTTTGCGCATCTAGATATTTTGCCAGAGTTGAGAGCAGAAAGTGAAAGTAAGAGAAACTAATGTAGATTCAGAGAATGGAAAATCTTAGCGTGTGCGTTTTTTGCGGATCAAGCAAAGGTGCTGATGGCCGATTTGTTCAACTTGCTAGAGAACTTGGTACCGAACTAGCCATAGAAAATTTTCAACTTGTCTATGGGGGTGCTCAGATTGGAGTGATGGGTGCAGTCGCTGATGCAGCGCTTAAGAAAGGAGGGGAAGTAATTGGAGTCATCCCTGAGGCTCTTTCTGAACGAGAAGTAGCTCATCCCGGTCTCAGCGAACTTATAGTCACTTCAGACATGCATGAACGGAAAAGAAAAATGTACTCGTTAGCAGATGTTTTCGTAGCTTTACCCGGAGGGATGGGCACTCTCGAAGAGATTTTTGAAGCAGCGACTTGGACGAAACTAGGAATGCACGAGCCTAAAAAATATAAACCAGTAGTTCTTTTGGATGAAGGTCAATTCTGGAACCCTCTTAAGGAATTTCTTGATTCGTTGGTAAACCATGGTTTTGTAGCTCCGAAGAACAGGACAATAGTTATTTCTTCCTCATCTGTCGGAGAAGCGATAGCAGCAATTAAGGAAATCTCTAAAGAGATTCGCTAAGCCCCGCTAGGGAATTAACTTCCCCTAGACTCTCTCTATGAACGTTCGCTGGGTTGGAGCAGAAAAGACCGTGTACGAACTTGTAGGAGGCAGTAACTGGTTCTATGAACTCATGGATTTTTTCTATGAAGATGTTGAGATGCAAAATCAAATCCGCCACTTATACCCAGAGGACCTATCTGAGTCAAAGAGAAACACTGCCGACTTCTTGATCCAATATTGGGGAGGCCCATCAGAGTACTCCGACAAACGAGGCCACCCCAGATTAAGGATGCGGCATGCTCCCTTCCCTATAGGGGAAACAGAACGCGATGCCTGGTTGGCAAGCATGGATTATGCCTTAGCAAAAATGGAACCAGAAACTAGAATACTTGAAGCCATGAAGGAATATTTCAAAACGGCTGCAAATCATATGGTTAACAACGAGAAACGTCAATAATGAAAGTACCCAACATAATTTGACTTTGCGGTATTAATGGAATACATTAACTAGGAATAGTGGTGTAGGTCCCATTTAAAGGGAAAGGAAGAAGTATCAATGGATGAAATGGATGAATTAAGCTTCGTTCCCTTTGACTGTGACAATCATTATTATGAAGCTGAGGATGCCTTTACTCGCTATGTTCCTAAAGAGTGGCAGCGTCGTTGTGTCCAATGGTGCGATATCCAAGGAAGAAAGCACCATATTGTCGGTGGTCAAATTAGTACGGCGGTAGCGAATCCCACTTGGGACCCGATTGCAAAACCGGGAGCTTTGCATGACTATTTCCGCGGTAACCCTACAGGGCGATCTCCGCTGGAGATGCTAAAAGACCGAGAACGACTTCCAGAAGAATATATGGATAGGGACGCACGTGTTAAGAAAATTTCGGAGCAAGGGCTTCAGGGAGTTTGGTTATTTCCAACATTGGGAGTCCTGTATGAGGAGTTGTTAAAAGAAGACGTAGAGGCCGTAAAGGTTTTGTTTAGAGCATTTAATAAATGGGTGCTTGAAGACTGGGGTTGTAATTACAAAGACACTATTTACGCAGCCCCCTATATCACACTTTGCGACGTTGACTTCGCTGTCGAAGAGTTACAGACCGCCCTTGATAACGGAGCGCGGGTAGTTTGTTTAAGGCCAGCAGCTGTTTGGACAGAAGATGGTCCTAAATCTCCCGCTGACAAAATGTTTGACCCATTCTGGTCGCTGTTAGATGAGGCGGGTATTCCGCTAGTTATCCATGCAGGAGACAGCGGTTATTCATCACAGGGATACGCTGATGATGGGTTCGGAGCAAATTTTGGAAGCGGACCGACTTATATGCCTTCTATAAAAGCTTTTAATATTGAGCGGGCAGCACTTGATTGGCTCATGACCATGTCTTTGCAAAAAATGTATGAACGATTTCCAAATTTGCGGATCGTTTCGGTGGAGAACGGCTCGAGTTTTTTGCCTGACCTTTTTCGGAAACTGCCTCAACAAAAAAACAAACTCATGGGATGGTTTAAAGAAGACCCATTGGAGTTATTCAAAAAGCATGTTTGGATTAATCCCTTTTGGGAAGACGACCCTTACGAAGTTGCTGAAATAATGGGAACGGATCGAGTTGTATTTGGTTCAGATTGGCCTCATATAGAAGGCATGCCAACTCCGCTAGATTACGTCGTTGAATTAAAGGATTTCTCTAAAGAAGACCAGAAAAAAATATTACTCGACAATATTATCTCACTTAACGAACCGAACATTCGTTAATTAACGCCCACCACTTACTGTTATTACCTCTCCAGTGATCCATGATGAGGCTTCAGAACATAGAAACAGAACCGCCCCAGCAATATCTCTAGGACTTCCAAGACGCTCAAGGGGCACACCGGTTTCTTTGGCGTAAGCAGGTAGGTCAGCAGGTTTCAAATCCATTACTTCAAAGAAGATTTCAGTTGGGACAGCGCCCGATGCAACAGCGTTACATCGAATATCAGGACCCAATTCGTGCCCTAAGGAAGCGGTAAGTACGTTTACCCCTGCTTTGGCAGCAGCATAATGAGAGTTGTTAGGAACCGCCCCCCAGGAAGACCGAGAAGAGATATTAACTATGCTGCCTTTTTTCATATTCATGGCAGCAACTTGGCACCCAACAAAAACCGATGTCAACGTCAACGCGATAGTTTGATCCCAATGCTCTCTCGAGAGTTCTTTCAATGGAGTCCGACCAGTACTTCCGCCTACGTTATTCACCCAAATATCAATTGTTCCAAAAGTATCTAACGCACTTTTAGCAAGTGCATGGACCTGTTCATCTTTAGTGACATCACAAACAATAGGTATTGCAGACCCACCCGCACTAACTATTTCATCGGAAACTTTTCTTATATCTTCTTCCGTCCTAGAAGATACAACAACGCTCGCCCCTGCCTCAGATAGGAGCTTGGCTGTTCCCTCTCCGATACCTTTCCCACTTCCAGTAATAACTGCTGTCTGCCCAGATAAGTCAAATAATTCAGGGATGATCATCTTCTTATCTTAATTCAAACTTATACATGTGGCGTCATAATAGCGATAGGGGTATTAATACCAATTTCCCGAGTTTTTACGGTCGTAATCTCTCTTCCGGCTTGGACCGCTTTTTTTAGCGGCGTACAAGAATCCCCCAAATTATTAACTGTTTTCTCAATATCTTCTGAAACGAGTGCTAATCCCCAGAATACGGCAGGCCCATGACTGCTTTTTTCATCAGGACCGACGAGCTCTAGGATTACATCCCCAAGCCAAAAAAATGTTTGACGGACCAAATTATTCTTCGTTCCAAACGTCCGCACTCTTTTCAATGGAATCCCTGCATCATCAAATGCTGAAGTAGTTCGATCACAATCAGGTGTAGTTGCTACAACATGATCAATTCTTGAAATAGAATTTGGGTGAGTTGTTTTCGGAAGTGAAAGAATTCTATCTACATCTTCCCTTGCCATTGCCTGAAAGGGAAGTGAGTCAATCGGTTTCTCAACCTCAAATGCTGTTAACGAAGAGAATCCTACCGGTTCTCGAGAAGCGGTTAAAAGGAACTGGACATTACCTAACATGAAAAATGAATCCCCGTTGTCAAACTGGCTTACTTTGAAGCCGATTAGTTCCCATAGCTTGGGGTTCTCGTTCAAAGTTACTTGCAGTAATTGATTTCCATTGATTCCCATTTATTTAAGATAGCAATGCTTTGAATTTAAAAGCAGGCACTAAGCATCAATGCTGCCACCAGGCCTATTGGGAGACCGCCAGTATCTGGGTGCGCAAGTTTTTCTCCAAGTCACCACTAAGTACTTTTGAATGTCGATTCTCAGGTCCTGGTCTTTGGGATTATTTACTCTATAGATTTTGAAACAAGGACTGCACCATTCTCCATTCCATGCCGGTTCCTCACCACATTGTTTACACCACACAAATTCCATTACCCAAAACTATTAAACTGGTATGACAATTGTCGTGTGGGTAAGAGAATTTGTGAGATCCACCAACTGAAACATAGCAATGGCAAACTTGAACGATGAAGTCTGCCAGATCTAAGGGCAACACAACGTTTATTCTGATAGCAACTATTTCCGCCGCTGTTTTAGTTGTGGCTAATATCTCTTCATTAAATGTGGCTATACCTGAACTCTCAAGAGAACTTGGAGCTAGCCAGTCAGATATTCAATGGATGGTTGATGTTTATGCCTTTTCCTTAGCCGTGTTACTTCTGCCCGCAGGTGCTTTGGGGGATAGGTTTGGGCGAAGACGAATGCTTCTTTTAGGAGTTTTTATTTTAGCGTTGGCAAATGGAGCCACTTTATTTACACAAGATCTAGATTTCAGTGGGGCTTCTGAAGCAAAGTTAGTTATAGCGTTCAGGGCTTTTAGCGGGGTTGGTGCTGCATTTATTTTTCCTGCGACACTTTCAACGATTACCACAACACTGCCTGAAAATAAAAAAGCGAAAGGTGTCGCGATTTGGACAGCCGCCGTTTTCTCCGGAGGGTTTCTTGGAATTCTCCTATCCGGAGCGCTACTTGAGAATTACTGGTGGGGATCGGTTTTTATGGTAATGGCATTACTATCATTAGGTATTTTTGTCCTGTGTTGGGTGTTCCTTCCGGAGTCCTCAGCCCCGGAAGAATCTAACTTAGATCCAGTTGGCGCTCTTTTGTCTCTGTTAGCTATCGGAGGAATCGTCTTCGGAGTCATGGAAGGACCTACAAAAGGTTGGGCATCAACTCTTATTCTGATGGCTTTTATTGTCGGTGGAGTTTTCCTCACACTTTTCATTGTTTGGGAATTAAGGGCTGCAAAACCGCTTTTGGATCTCAGAATATTTTCGGACAAGGGAGTACGTTCAAGCTCGTTCGCTCTTTTGATCCAGTTTTCCCTAGCGTTCGGTTTCTTTTTCGTTACCGTACCGTATCTAGCCTTCGTTATAGGCTACGGACCTTTAGATACGGGCCTGAGTTTCTTGCTGGCAGCTATAGGGCTTTTCCCTGCTTCGATGATGGCAATTCCCTTATCCAGAAAGTTAGGTTTCAGGATAGTTGGAACAAGTGGTTTCTTATTACTTGGCACAGCATTCTATGTAGGCACAACTGCCGGAATAGCAAATGATTTAAAGCTGTTGACAGTAGTCTTGATTCTTTATGGGGCTGGTATGGGACTAGTATCACCACCCGCAACGGAGATTCTAGTATCTGCTTTGCCATCCGAGAAACAGGGTGTTGCCTCGGCTTTAAATGATGTATTGCGAGAACTTGGAGCTGTTATCGGAATAGCGATAGCAGGGTCAGTTTTTAATAGTGGTTATAGGAATTCAATTTCTAAGATAGACAGTTTCCCAGAAGAAGTAATTGCTGCAGTGAAAGAAACACCCGCAGTCGCCCCAAAGGCAGCTTCTGAGTTGTCTGAGAAGAGTTTTGAGTTTTTGGAACAAGTAAGGCAGTCAGTTGTTAATGGCTGGAGTCAAGCGCTTTGGGCATCTTTAGTCATTGCTATTATCGGTGCAGTGGGATTTGCTTTTTGGTCTCCAGGCAGGAAATGGGCCACTGTCAGTTTAGGAAATGTGAAAAATAAAAAATCCGCCTTGGTGTATGTAACTGTTACAAAATCTGTTGTTATTGAAGGGTCAAAGTCAAAACGAAAATTGCAAGTGTCACAACGAGTAATGAAGTCGGATTAAGAAGCAAATGGAATCAGGGGAAACCACACCACAGCGATTGGGTTGCCTAGCATACCCGTTATCAATAGTTGGGGGATTTGTAGTGACGCTTTTGTTAGCAGCTGCTTTAAGTTTTTCAGCTACAAATTCGATTCTAGTTGGCATCGTCGGAGCTATCGCAGCTGCATTTCTAGCCTGGAGAAACTTGAGATCCGGTAGAGTGGAGAAAAGTTAATAACGACTAAATCTCTCAAAAGAGAAGTGTTTATGAATGGGAAAAGAATAAGCGAAGCCGTGATCTTTAGCGGTGGACCAACTCCTTCAACGGAAATCTTAAATTTTATTGAAGATAATAGTTTCGTTATTGCTGCAGATTCAGGATTAGATAACGCATTAGCACTAGGGTGTCTCCCCAATATACTCATTGGAGATTTAGATTCTATTTCTGCTGAAGGGCTTGATTGGGCGGATAATAATGTAGAAATAATCACCTTCCCGAAAGATAAAGATAAGTCAGACCTAGAACTTGCTATGGAATACGCAGTTGCAAATTGTGAAGCGGTGCTATTGATTGACTCCGGTCTTGGCCGAGTCGATCAACTATATGGTTTGTTCGCCGTGCTTGGATCCGACATAGTTTCAACGATTCCGTGCAGAGCAATTGTTTCTAATTCCTTAATTACAGTTGTGAGAAACCGTGTCGAAATACATAACAGAACAAACAACCTAGTTTCAATTTTTGCACATTCAGGAGAAGCCACCGGAGTCACCACTTCGGGTTTCAGATGGAATCTAGATGGTGCAACCCTTAACTCAAATTCAACGCTTGGCCTAAGTAACGAAATCAAAAATGACTCAGGTATCATCTCCGTCAGAAATGGGACACTACTAGTGATTCAGCCGGACGTATTTTGATGACCAATTGAGTGGGCACTCCACCGCCCAGAAAAATTTCTTAGTTCCAATTCCATGTTGAAGCACGATGAAAGGTTGTCGCTGGTCAGGGTTTCTGAAATTACACCCGAAGTCATGCAGGCACCATCCTTCATTAAGAATAGATGAGTGAATGCTTCAGGGATTTCTTCAACATGATGCGTCACCATGACCACAGGTGGTGAAAATGGGTCACTAGCCAAAAGTGTCAAGCTTTGGAGAAGATCCTCTCTGCCGGGTAGATCAAGCCCAGATGCTGGTTCATCAAGCAGTAAGATCTTCGGGTTACTCATTAGGCTTCTTGCTATCAAGGTTCTTTGTTTCTCACCTGACGACAATGAGCCGAATTTTTGGTCTGCTAAACCAAGGATACCTAGCCTTTCCAATTGGTGAAGAGCTAAATCCTCGTCGTTTTTATCATACGAGTTCCACCATGGCTCTAAGGCACCAAACTTTGCTGTTTTTACCACGTCTCTGGTAAGTAGAGATGGTCGAAGCAGGTCAGCAAGACTCGCACTTGTGAATCCAACTAAATGGCGAATCTTGCGAATATCTGACTTTCCTAGATCGTTCCCTAGAATACTTACCTTCCCCGAACTTGGGTGGAGGTACAATCCGGCAATTTTCAACAGAGATGTTTTCCCAGAACCATTTGGTCCCAGAATTACCCATTTCTCATTTGGCAGGACCTCCAAGTTCACTTCATTTAGGATTTGGGAACCATCGCGAATAAGTGAAATTTCTTCCAACTTAAGGGCTGCGGGAAGTACTTTCATTTGGTATCTATCACTTGTTTCCACTGTTCATGCATATCGGAGTAATGACCATTCTGAGCGACTAGTTCATTATGGGTTCCAATTTCAACTATCCGTCCTGAATCTATAACAATAATGCGGTCAGCGCGCATCACCGTAGCTAACCGATGGGCGACGATGATAGCTGTCCTGCCGTCAAGAAGTAGATCCAGTGCCTCTTCAATCCGATTTTCTGATTGTAAGTCAAGATTGGAAGTAGCTTCGTCAAGAACAAGTACCCGTGGTTGGGAAAGAAATGCTCTTGCCAGAGCAATAAGTTGCCGTTCGCCGGCACTTAGAGAAGCACCTCGTTCATGTATTTCCGTGTTGATGCCGTCTGGGAACGATTCAATCAATGTCATAAGCCCAGCTGCTGTTAAGGCTTTAATAACATCAGCGTCATTAGCATCCGGTCTAGAAAAAGCAATATTATCGCGGACTGACCCCGCAAAAAGAAAAGGTTCTTGGGGAACAACTCCAATTTGTTTCCGCAATGACTCAATCGTCAGGTCACGGACATTGAATCCGTCAATTAATACTTCTCCTGAGTCAGGATCGTAGAACCGTGTAGTGAGTTTGGCAATCGTTGATTTGCCTCCACCGGTTGGTCCCACAATCGCAATTGTTTCGCCTGCTCGGATGGTTAGATTTATATTCTCGAGCACCCTATCTCCTGTGTCGTAGCTAAAGTTCACAGACTTGAATTCAATTGCACCTTGAATATCGGGTAGTTCAAATGCATCGGGACTTTCAGGAACATCAGGGGACCTTGCAAGCAACTCCCTTAACTTGGTCACAGCAGCTTGGCCTTGCTGATAGCCGTTGTATAGCTGTGTGAGAGTTTGGATCGGAGTAAAAAAAGCGCCAAGGTAAAGCAAGAATGCTGTTAATTCACCAATTTCTAAATCGCCATTCAACACCATTCTTCCACCGACTATGAGAACTAAGGCTCTTCCCACTATTGCTATTGCTTCGGTGCCAGGTGTATATACAGAAGCGGCTTTAATGGCATCAAGATTTGCATCTTTATGCTCTCCAACAATATTCGTGTGTCGGATAACGTTATGTTGTCTTCGGTTGTGAGCAGTTATAACACGTATACCAGCAAGACTTTCTTGAAGATCAGATAATACGTCACTAATCCGGTTCCTAACTCTTTCATAAGCATTTGAAGATTTGCGCCGAAACCACTCACTTAAAATAACTGTTATAGGGACAATAGCTAAAAGCGTTATTATGCCTAGGGTCGGACTAAGGATAATTAAGATGACGGTGATAACTAGTACCGTTAAGCCCTGAACTGCGAAATTGACCAACCCTTCTTGAAATAGTTGTGAAAGGGCCTCAATGTCACTCGTCATACGTGTCATGAGAACTCCAGCTTTCTCATTTGTGTAGAATTCCAAAGATTGTCGTTGAAGGTGACTAAATACTTTTACGCGCAGACTCTTCATAAGACTCTCACCTAGAGCACCTGTATATCGGATCCGGTACCATGCGCTGAGACTATGGAGTGCGATGCTTCCTAGATACGCAAAAGCCACTAGGAGGAGAACATTTTTTTCGCCAGGTACAATCCCTTTGTCAATTCCGAATTTTGTGAGAAGGGGCCCAGCTTGCAAAAGAATGCTTTCTCCTACGACTAGTACTAACGCCAGGGCTAATTTCCATTTGTGCCCGCCGAGGAAACTCCGCAAAGTAAACGGTGGCTCTTTTGGAATGAAATGTTTGAAATCCAAAGGTTCGGGGTCATGAGTCGGTTCGCTATCTAACACAGAGTTCACTTCTTCTTGCAAGTGGCCAGGAACCCCTGCATGGGGAAGCCCAGCATCGCGAGAGGAGGTCACCGAATTTGCGCCTCCGAACCCGACTGGTGGACCAAATCCCATCAAATACCACCTTGGTGCGAACTGGTTTCAGCTTCAGCGAGAATAGATGTATAAAGCGGGTTGTTCTCCATAAGAGATTTGTGTGTTCCTTCATCCACAATTTTGCCACCATCAAGCAAAAGAACTCGATCAGCCAAAGCAATGGTTGAGATACGTTGTGCGATAAGCAAAGTAGTGCGCCCCTCTAAGTGATTTCGAAGAGAATCATGAATTCTGGATTCCACCTGTATATCAATAGCGCTAGTAGCGTCATCAAGTATGAGAATATTTGGATCTTCAAGAAGGTTCCTTGCTAAAGCTATTCTCTGACGTTGCCCACCAGAAAGGGTGTAACCTCGCTCTCCAACGATCGTTTCAAACCCTTTACTTAAGTCATTGATGAATTCAAAGGCTTGTGCGCTCTTAGCGGCATTAACGATTTCTGCACTAGACGCTGTCGGGTTTCCATAGGAAATATTTTCTGCGATAGATGTTGAGAATAGAAAAGGTTCGTCAAAAACGACTCCAACATGGTGGCGGAGAGAGTCAAGTTTTATTTCTCGGATATCCCTGCCGTCAATGCATATTTTTCCTGAATCAACATCGTAGAAACGCGTAAGAAGTCTAGCCACGGTTGATTTTCCAGATCCGGTCCGACCAACGATAGCAACTGTTTCTCCGGGGGTTATGGAGAGATCCAAATTCGAAATGATCTCAGAGCCCTTCACAAGAGAGTCGTTATTAAATTGTGAAAGGCGATTTTGATAAGAGAAACAGACGTTCTCAAAGGTGATTTCACCTCTAACTTTAGATAGCGTAACTGCCTCAGGAGAGTCAACGATCTCGGGATTCTCGTCTAAAACCTCAAAAATTCTAGTAGCTGAGGCAGAAGCCCGCTGTGCCTGAAGAAGCAAAAATCCAAACATCCTAAATGGTGCTTGAAGCATTATAACGTATGCATTGAAAGCAAATAAAGTGCCGATGGAGACGTCATCGTTTATTGCAAGAAGACCTCCATATAACAACACAACAGCCATTCCAACTCTTGGGAGAGCTTCAATTATTGGGTTAAATTTAGCTCTCTCCTTAATTGCTTGGACGTTGACCCATTCAATATGTCTAGCTGCTTTTTGTAATAAGCCAATTTGGTGTTCTTCAGCAGCGAATGATTTAACTACCCTGGTTCCGTTGATGTTTTCATCAACAATCGTTGCAAGTTCAGCTAGACGTGCCTGGCTTACCCAAGTAAGCGGAAAAACAGAATGTCGTAATTTTTGACCAAAGAAATAAACCCCTGGAAGAGTGCATAAGGCCACAAGTGTGAGGCGTACATGGAGAGTCATCATGAAGGCGAAAGCAAGAAGAAAAGAAATTATGCTCATTGCTATCAATGGTCCAAAAGCTAAGAGCACCTGTATGGATCTTATGTCACTATTAGCTCTAGAAATGATTTGACCAGACTGGGTTCTATCGAAATACGAAAAGCTTAGTTTGGTTAAATGAGCATAAAGTAATGCTCGTAAATCTGTTTCAACTCCCCAGGCTACGCGGAATAATGAAATTCGATATAGAGCACCCGCAACAAAGCGCCCAAGACCAACACAGATTAGAATTATCGCCCAAGTTGTTAATTTTTTTTGGTCCCCACCGATAGTAGAATCAATTGCTTCTCGGGCTACCGCAGGAACAGCGACATTAAGAACCAATGCTATTGTCCCAACAACTATTCCTGTAAGAAGGGGACGCCTATGGGATCTCGCTATAGGCACTAACCTCCTCATCCACCCTAAATCTTTATTCGGGTGAATTGAATTTTTCGGAGAATCGTATTTAGGAATTACACCAATTTTTTGGAGACCGTGGTCCGTAGAGAGACCATCCGATTCTGTTGACGATAACTGCAAAGCTCTTCACGATCCTTTGATTCCCAAAGACTCAAACCAATTTAGTCCCAAGCTCATCCAATTGAGAGGTCTGACCTCATAAAATAAACTTCTGGGAGTTCTAACTCTCTCGCATTTTGTGATTTAAGTGAAGTTCATGGTTACTATTAAGTGATGCCTGAAACAGGAGCAAAAAAATAGATACTTCACTTGGGCTTCTCCTGATCGGTGCTTTGGTTGCGGCAACTGCATTCTTCGTTGCCGCTGAGTTTGCGCTTATCGCAAGTGACAAGAAACTCTTTGAGACTGAATCAGCGACCGGAAATCGTTCCTCACAAACTGTTCTTCATTTACTCAAAAATCTTTCATACCATCTCACCGGAGCTCAATTAGGGATTACGATTGCGGCTGTAATACTTGGGTTCATAGCAGAACCAACATTAGCGGAGATGTTCCACACGCCGGTCTCAAATCTCACAGGAGAAGGAGCGTCGCAAAGCGTATCACTAGTTATTGCAATTACTCTCGTAACTTTGCTGACCATGGTCTTAGGAGAACTAATTCCTAAGAACGTTGCAATAGCGAATCCGAATTCTGCAGCGCGGATACTTTCTAAACCATTTCGAGTCTATAGCTTCCTTGCAAAACCATTGATTTATATAAGCGATCTAGTTGCAAACAGGTTGACAAGAATGTTTGGGGTGGAACCGACAGAAGAGTTGATACACACTCCAAGCATTGCAGATTTGGGACTAGTCATAAAAGCTTCAGCGCAAGAAGGAAAACTCGCCCAAAGAAAGATGGATCTACTAACTCGCTCAATTAGGTTTTCTGAAAAAGATGCCAGCGACGTCATGACACCACGAGTAGCAGTGCATTCTCTTAAGACTGAGTCAACCATTGAGGATCTTATTTTGCTCAGTTTGGAAACAGGTCACTCCAGATTCCCTGTCATCTCAAGCGACTTGGATAATGTGATGGGAATAGCTCATGTGAAGTCAGCGTTAACTATCAATTCATCTCAAAGGGCTTTAATTCCCGTATCTAAAATAATGAGTGAGGTATTAGCCGTTCCAGAAACACGCGACCTTGTTTCCATTATCACTGATATGAGACAGAAGAGAAGCCCCATAGTGATCGTTGTGGATGAACATGGTGGGACAGAAGGCATAGTTTCAGTTGAAGACCTTCTTGAAGAAATAGTTGGTGAAATAGAAGATGAATATGACTCTGCGCAAACAACAAACTCAAATGATGTTGACGGGGCATTTACCTTGGATGGAAGTCTTCACTTGCATGAGGTAGAAGAAATTTGTGGATTATCAATACGTGACAAACCCTACGAGACTATCGCCGGATTTGTGCTTGACATACTTCAACGCATTCCTGCCGAAGGGGAAGTCTTTAGATATAGGGAATGGAAAATTGAGATCGTAGAAATGGACCGACTCCGAATAGCGAAAGTGCGTTTGGTATCTCCACCGTTCCACGCTTTCTCATTTCAGCTAACAAATTCCCGAGAGGGAGATGAATCGTGATTACGACAATTACAGCGATTCTCGTCACAATACTATTAGTTCTCTTTAACGGAGTATTTGTCGCTGTTGAGTTCGCACTTGTTGCAGCGAGACGGCCGAAAATGGAGCGACTAGCACAATCGGGTAATCGGCCAGCGAAAATCGGCATTGAATTGATGACTGATTTGCCTTTATCAATTTCTGGAGCGCAGTTAGGTATCACTATCTCGTCCCTTGGATTAGGGCTAGTAGCTGAACCAGCTTTTGCAAAAATAGTAGAAGTAATCTTTACTGATCCTTTAGGTCTCCCATCCTCACTGTCTCACGCTATAGCTTTCGGGCTGGCTCTATTCATTGTGGTATTCCTCCACATGGTCCTAGGAGAGATGGTTCCCAAAAACTTTGCATTAACTAACTCGGAATTAGTGTTATGTCGTTTGTCAAGATTTCACAGGTCCTTCGTTTTTATATTTAGACCAGTCATCTGGTTCCTTAACATGGTTTCAAGACTCTTACTTAAACCCTTTGGCATAAACCAGGTAGCAGAGTTAGGGATTGCGTACACAGTTCAAGAGATTCACACTTTAATAGGTGAAGTGAGAACCGGTGGAAATATGGATCAAACAAGCCATGATATCCTCGCAGGGGCATTGCTATTCCAAGACCAGCCTGTTAGTTCCGTCATGGTGCCATGGAGGAGCGTGGTATCCGTAGATGTAGATGCACCTATAGGCAAGATCCAAACCATTGCAGCGCAAAGCGGTCATAGTCGCATCCCTATGCTTTCAGGCGATCGAATAGTTGGCTTCGTGCACGTTAAGGATCTTCTGTATCTTGAAAACGGAGAAGAACAACTCAAGCTAAGTCAAAATCGTATAAGAGAAATCCTCATAACCCCCAGCACCCGAACCTTAGATGAACTGCTGAGAGAAATGAGAGAAACACAAATCCACTTCGCTCTAGTAGGAGAATCAGATCAAAACTTTCAGGGAATAGTAACGCTTGAAGATGTCCTAGAAGCCATAGTGGGAGACATCATTGATGAGTCGGACAGGGTAGGGATACCAGCAAAGTCCTAATCTGAGATTTATATCATGCCCCAATAGCATGGTAACCCCCATCAACATGCACTATCTCTCCTGTGGTCATCGGGAACCAGTCTGATAAAAGGGCTACACACGCACGAGCGACAGCAGAAGAGTCTTTTACGTCCCAGCCAAGTGGTGCTCTTCCATCCCAAGCATCCTCAAATTCTTTGAAACCCGGAATGGACTTGGCTGCCATTGTTCGAATAGGACCTGCAGCCACCAGATTCACCCGAATGTTTTCAGGCCCTAAGGAACGGGCTAGATAACGTGAAGCCGACTCAAGCGCTGCTTTAGCAACACCCATCCAGTTGTATGCTGGCCAAGCCACGTTGGCATCAAAATCAAGCCCAACAATAGACCCTCCCTGATTCATGAGCGGGAGAACCGTCTCAGCTACTGTTTTGATCGAATAGGCAGAAACATCAAACCCTACTGAAATCTCATCCCACCGAGCGGCTAGGAAATCTTCCCCCAATCCGACTTCAGGCATAAAGCCAATTGCATGCAGAGCTCCGTCAACCTGACCCCACTTCTCTTCCAAAGCATTTCGAACATTAGAAACATGTGATGGATCCCTTACATCAAATTCCAGCACATCTACATCTCCATTAAGTTTTCTCGCAGTTCTTTCTGTCAGGCGAAGGCCTCTACCCGCCCCAGTGATAACAATATTTGCACCTTCATCAAGGGCAAGTTGAGCTACGCCAAAGGCTAAACTTGCATCGGTAAGGATCCCAGTAATTAACAGATTTTTGTCTTTTAAGATGCTCATTAATACTCCAATGGAATAGAAGCGCTCAGAAAAACACTACAGGAGAGGGCACGGCAAAAGCGCGTTGTTTCAACCAAACTTTCCTAACATAAAGAAAGTATCAATAAATCTGCCACTTTAAAGCACATCGGCGGTATGTTCTACACATGAAAATCGGCATTGTTGGCGGCACTGGACCAGCGGGGAAGGGATTGGCATTAAGGCTGGCCTCTGTTGGATACGATGTAGCAGTCGGTTCGAGATCTTCTGGTAGGGCATCAGAAATTATTGAAGATATAAATGAGATATGGGGTGAAAAAGGTTACTCGTTGACTGGTGTGAGTAACGAAGAAGCGGCTCTGGCGGAGATCGTAGTCCTAGCAACTCCATGGGATTCATGCGCACCAACAGCTAAAGCGCTCAAGAAACAACTAGAAGGAAAATTAGTTATTTGTATGGCCAATGCATTAGCGCGGGTGGGCAACGAATTCCATGCGTTATATCCTCCTCGAGGCTCAATAGCTGCTGACGTTCAAGCAGCTATTCCAGGTTCAAGAGTCTCCATGGCATTCCAGCACCTTCCAGCGAAAGAACTCGGAGAGATTGAAGTGCCTATGGAAGGCGATGTACTTGTTTGCGCTGATGAACAATCAGCAATTGATGAAACGATAGAAATCGTTGCCAAGTTGGATAATCTCCGCGGTCTTGATTGTGGGAGTCTTGCTAACGCTGCTCCAGTGGAAGCTTTCACCGCTGTGCTCCTACAATTGAACAAACTTTACAAAACAAGATCATCAGTTAGCATTATTGGGCTTGGATAGACTTTTCAAACTACAGAGCGGACTGTATGACTGGTGATGAAACTATACAACACGGCCACAAACACACTTGACTCTTTCAAACCGAGCCGAACTGTCAAGATATACACATGCGGGATCACACCGTATGACGCTACCCATATTGGTCATGCAGCCACATATCTCGCATATGACGTACTCCAGCGACGGCTTCGAGACCTAGGGCATGAGACAAAATGTGTTCGAAACGTTACAGATGTGGATGACGATATTCTCCGCAAAGCAAGAGAATTAGGAATCCATTATCTTGATTTAGCGGCGAAAGAAACGGCCCGATTCAATAGTGACATGGAAGCCCTTGGAATGATTCCGTCGTGGAGCGAACCAAGGGCAACTTCAGCTATTGTGGAAATTCGGAATTTTATTGGACGGCTCCTTCAGAGTGAACACGCGTATGAAGTAAACGGGTCGGTGTATTTTGACATATCAGAAGTAAGTGATTTCGGAGCTCTTAGTGGTTTGGGTAGAGAGGAAATGATTACCCTTGCGACAGAGAGAGGAGGACGACCGGACGATCCCCAAAAACGCGACCCTTTAGATTTCGTATTATGGCAACCCTCTCTTCCGGACGAACCAGCTTGGGAAAGCAGGTGGGGAGCTGGACGTCCTGGTTGGCATGTGGAATGTTCCGTGCTAGCAATGAGAGATTTGGAATCCGAAACAATAGATCTTCATGGAGGAGGGGAAGATCTGATTTTCCCTCACCATGAATGTGAACGCGTTCAATCAGAAGCAGTGACAGGTAAACCTTTCGTTCGTCACTGGATGCACCAAGCAATGGTAGAGATGGATGGCGAGAAAATGTCAAAATCTTTAGGTAATCTCATTTTCGTATCTGATCTAAGGAACGAGTATGACCCTAGAGCTATCAGGCTTGCGATCGTTGCACATCATTACCGAGTCCCTTGGTCTTGGGATAAGAACATCATGCCCGTGGCTAAAGAAAGACTTGAGACATGGATCTATGCAGGGTCCGGTGATTACGGATTAGACGAGGTTCGCGAATGTCTTGATAACGACCTTGATACGCCCCAAGCTGTCAAGACAATTGACAGATTTGCAAAATCTGGGAATGGCATATCAAGCGCTGCAATGTTGCTAGGAGTTGATGTTGCAGCACCCTATCAAATAGAAGCAGGACGGACTGGACAAGAAATTTGAAAGCATACTGCGAAGAACTCAAAGTATTCACAGAAATCTCCGGTGCTCATCTGTAGCATACAGTCATGCCAGATATCACAATTATTTTGCCCGACAGATCAGAAAGAACACTCAAAGAAGGGGCAACAGCCGCTGACCTCGCTGCCGATATTGGTTCAGGTTTAGCTAAGTCAGCAGTGATCGCTGAAATGAACGGTCAAGAAATTGATCTAAATACGCCCTTAGGGAACGGTTCATCCGTGAGCATAGTTACTAGCGACTCCGAACAAGGATTGGAAACTCTGCGCCACTCAACCGCTCACGTACTAGCACAAGCTGTTCTTGAATTGTACCCTGGGTCAACATTCGCTATCGGCCCGCCAATTGAGAACGGCTTCTATTATGATTTCGCAATTTCTGACGATGAACCGATCAAAGAAGAAATGCTCGCGAAAATAGAGACAAGGATGAGAGAAATAATTGATGCGGACCAACCATTTGTCCGCGGAGAAACGACGGCGAAACAAGCACTAGCAATGTTTTCTGAACATCCGTATAAATGTGAAATTATAGAAGCGGCCGATAGATCTGAAATCAAGGATAATGAAGTGATCAGTTTCTACCGAAACGGCGATGGGTTCGTTGATTTGTGCCGCGGACCTCATGTTCTTTCCACAGGGAAATTAGGGCATTTCAAACTTATGAGCGTCGCAGGGGCTTATTGGCGAGGAGATGAGAAAAAACCCATGCTTCAAAGAATCTATGGAACTGCATGGGCGACAAAGAAACAATTAAAACAGCACATAGAACGATTAGAAGAAGCAGCAAAACGGGACCACCGGAAACTAGCAAATGAATTGGACCTTCTCAGCTTTCCACCTGAACTTGGTGGAGGCCTAGCCGTATGGCACCCAAAGGGGTCGCAAGTCAGAAAACTTATGGAAGATTTCAGTCGTCAACGCCATGAAGATGGCGGGTACGAATTCGTGTACACACCACACATCGCTAATGCGGACCTCTTCCGTACGAGCGGGCATCTGGATTTCTACTCTGAAGGAATGTACCCCCCGATGGAAATGGACAATGGCGAGTACTATCCGAAGCCAATGAATTGCCCAATGCACTGTTTGATATACCGTGCTGGGACAAAATCATACAGGGATCTTCCAGTTCGTTTGTTTGAATTGGGGACCGTCTACAGATATGAAAGAGCAGGCACATTACATGGTTTGATGAGAATACGGGGATTCACCCAAGATGACGCCCATATCTTCACAACTGAAGAAGGACTCGCTGAAGAAATTGGGAATCTACTTGAATTCGTAGTATCTGTTCTACAAGCTTTTGGATTCAAAGAATTTACATTTAACCTTTCAACTAGAAATCCAGATAAATCAGTAGGGAGTGACCAAATCTGGGATCACGCAACTGAAGCGTTGCAGCAAGCCATTGAGAACCATGGTCTTCCATATAGCACGAAGGTAGGAGATGCAGCGTTTTATGGGCCCAAGATAGATATTGATGTTGCGGACGCGATCGGAAGGTCATGGCAACTTTCAACTATTCAAGTAGATTTCAATCTTCCCGAAAGGTTTAATTTACGTTACATAAATTCTGCTGGGGAAAGGAAGCGCCCAGTAATGATCCACCGAGCATTAATGGGTTCAATAGAGCGATTCTTCGGCGTATTGATAGAACATTATGCAGGAGCATTTCCTTCGTGGCTAGCCCCAGTCCAAGTTTCGGTACTTCCGGTAGCTGAAGAACATGAATTTTACGCTAAAGAGATTATTGAAAAGCTCATAAAAGAAGGGTTCCGTACCCAATTTATTCGAGCAGATAATCCATTGGGTAAAAGGATCAGAGACGAAAAGACACAAAAAATTCCGTACGTGCTGGTTGTGGGTAGCGAAGATGTAGATGCCCAGACAGTTGGGGTGAACCCAAGGGGTGGTGAAGTAGAAAGAGGAATCCCCGTAACAGATTTCATTGCTCGACTTAAAGAAGAAATTAATTACCGACTATGAATGCCAAAGGTGAATCAAATCCTATGGGCAGGCTTTGGGCTGGTTGGCGTAAATCATATGTTTCTAGTGAGAGAGGAAAGCCTCGCCCCAAGAGCGGGAGTATTTTTGAAGACCTATTTCTGTTTGGTGACTTAGACTCTAAAAGGCACATACTCTGGGAAGGAGATTCCTGTGCGGCGATACTTAACACGTATCCGTATGTAAGCGGGCACATACTTGTCTTACCTAAACGCGCAGTTTCCAGTTTGCAGGAATTAACGCATCAAGAGAATACTGAGCTGTGGGAAGTTGTCAATTCTGCTGTTATTGCAATCACGGATGCATACAATCCCGATGGGATTAACGTGGGAATGAATATTGGGAAAGCAGCCGGGGCAAGTATTCCTGAACATCTACACGTTCACTGTTTGCCCCGTTGGGAAGGTGACACAACCTTCCTGACTGCTGTTGCTGAGACCAGAATGATTCCAGAGACGCTATCTGCAAGCTTTTCAAAGCTGGAAAAGTGCTGGCCTTTACTTGATTAATTATCTATTTCTTTGATTTGGTAATTAGACTTCTCTAAGTGGATGAGACGCCAAAAACTATTGACGCATTGCCAGAAGATCTTAAACCTTCCTATGGGGCGGATGAGTACCGAATACCTGATACTTATAAACGAAGGTTGGCAGGGTATCTCTATATAACTACCGCTCTGATTTTTATCCTCTTATATCTTCTCTTTCAAGACTCGCCTTTAGTTAATGAGGGTTTTCTCATATCAGGTATCTGCATCGCTTTTTTCGGAGCTTTCAATTTTTTCGCGTCTGTACGTTGCGCGGTTGATGAAATAGAAGCTCTCCAGCTCGCATCTGAATCAATAGGGTTTGAAGTCGGTCCGGCATCAGCTCAACTAATGTGGAGAGGTTTTCGAAGCCGGCCGGTTTGGAGACTCCTTGCTTACTCTTTAGAGGCGATTCCTTTAAAGCGAGCTGTAATACTTGTGGACGCGTCCAATGGTGAAATTCTTGAGCAGGTAGTAGAGGATAACCCAGAAGAGTGGGATGAAGCTATCTAAAGCCTCATGATGTATAAGTGGTAGTCTTACGCTTGCAAGCTCACGAATCTTAGGATGGATGATATTCATGTTTGATGGCAATTTCCGTACAAACGTTGATCGGGTCCTTGACCCTATAGGAGCTGGTTTATGCCGTCTCGGGGTAACAGCAAACGCTCTGACTGCTACCGGAATAATTATTGCGGCAATAGGAGCTGTTGTAATAGGTCAAGGCAAACTCTTTCTCGGTTTTGTTTTCCTTATCCTCACGGGACTTCCAGATGCTTTAGATGGGGCAGTTGCTAAGGCAGCGGGAACGTCATCAATTCGCGGCGCATTTTTGGACTCCGTTAGCGACCGCATTACCGACATTTTCCTCTTTTGCGGCATCGCATGGTATCTGGCATCCAATGAACCGGGAAGAATAATGATGTTGCCTGTAGCAGTTATGGGAGCGGCGATGCTAGTTTCCTACCAGCGAGCCAAAGCAGAATCCCTAGGATTCGATGCGAAAGGCGGGATAATGGAGCGGGCAGAACGCTTCATAGTATTGGCACTTGGATTGCTAATAAGTAACTTCCTCATTCCGGTGTTGTGGGTCATGTTAATACTCACCCTTGTTACTGTTGTCCAGCGATTCATAAAGGTATGGAGTCAAGCCACAGCGCAACTGAACACCCGAACTGAACCAGAACAACAGTAAGTGAGTTCGTCAAAACCTCTGGTGCTCCTCTACATGGTGGTGGCTGCAACAGTTAGAAATTTGCCATTAAAGCTAATAACCCCAATTCAGAATTGCATAGCGGTAATAATTTCCAAAATAGCCAAAGAGAGACGTTTCCTCGTAAACAGAAACCTAACTAGGGTTTATGGAAAAACTCTAGAAGGTACTGAGATGCAAAGAAGAACAGAAAGGACGTTTCAAGCGTACGCTCGTTACTGGGTTGACTCAGCAAGGATGCAAGGACTCTCAGATTTTCAAATTGATTCCGGATTCACTGTCGAAGGGTTTGAACATATTGAAAATGCTTGGGAAACAGGGATAGGCCCGATCCTAGCGCTCCCTCATCTCGGAGGTTGGGAATGGGCTGGAAGGTGGCTTACTTGTCGACCTAACTACGAAGTAACTGTTGTCGTTGAACCACAGGAACCAAAAGAATTATTTGACTTCATGGTCAAATACCGTGAGTCATTTGGTATGAATGTGGTTCCATTAGGAGCTAACGCTGGGAAAGAAGTGATTAATGCAATAAAGAAAAACCATATTGTGTGCCTCCTGTGTGACCGAGACATTGAAGGCAAAGGAGTCAAAGTGAATTTCTTCGGTGAAGAAACAACGGTGCCAGCAGGGCCAGCTACTCTTTCAATCAGGACAGGGGCGAGCATAATTCCTGTAGCGGTTTACCAGGAAACGAATTCACATCATGCCACAGTATGCCCACCAGTTTCATCAACTAGAACCGGAACGTTAAGAGAGGACGTTGCACGAATCTCACAAGAAATAGTTGATGTTTTTGAAACCTTGATCCGAGCGCAACCAGAGCAATGGCACCTTATGCAACCAAATTGGCCAAGTGACTTACTCGCTCTTGAAACGTTTAGAGATGGAAGCCCATAATTCTTCCTTGAAAAGAAGCGAAGTAACTTTAGATCGGCTACCAATATGAGTATGCGTGTTGGCATGATAAGCCCTTACAGTCTCTCCGTCCCGGGAGGGGTGCAGAACCAGATTCTTTGCCTAGCTAAAGCTACCCGTAAGCTAGGTATTGACGTTAGGGTTCTTGGACCCTGCGACGGCCCACCCCCAGACACAGGTATCACCCCATTGGGCAATAGCCTCCCAACAGCAACCAATGGGTCTATCGCCCCATTAGCCCCTGACGCTGCAGCTCAACTTAGAGCAATCCGCGCTCTTAGAGATGAACAATTTGATGTATTGCATGTCCATGAACCACTTGCACCAGGTCCAACATTAACAGCGATAGTGCTAAAACAATGTCCAATAGTTGCTACGTATCACCGCTCCGGACCTTCAAAATTCTATGACTATTTTAATCGTCCAGCGAAGTGGGCGGCTTCACGTATAGAGATTAATTGCGCTGTTTCGGAAGAAGCAGCCAAGACCGCTAAAGAGGCATTAGGAGGAGAATACGAAATTCTTTTCAATGGAATTGATCTGAAATTGTTCGAAAATAAAGTTGAGAGGGAAACCAAACCAACTATTTTCTTTGTCGGGAGGCATGAACCAAGAAAAGGTCTAGAAGTGCTCATCCACTCAATGGCTTATTTGCCGAACGAAGTTAATCTTTGGATAGCTTCAGAAGGTCCGGAAACAAACCGTTTAAAGGAACTCGCCGAAAATGATAAACGAATTTCATGGCTTGGAACTATCTCGGATTCCGAAAAAATACAAAGACTTCAAGAGTGCTCTGTGCTCTGCGCTCCATCACTGAGAGGTGAATCATTTGGAATTGTCATATTGGAAGCAATGGCAGCCCGAACCCCAGTAGTTGCTAGCTCAATACCTGGTTACGCCAAACTGGCACGAGAAGGTAAAGACGCCATTCTCACCCAAACCGGTGACCCGATTGCTCTTTCAGATGGATTACGACTGGCTTTATTTAATGCAAAAGCGACAGAACAAATAGTTTTATCTGGAAGAAAGAGAGCGGAGCAATTCTCAATGGAGAAACTTGCTAAGCATTACTTGGAGGTTTACAGCAGGGCACTCAACGTAGCTCCTACCGTTCCATTGGCTAAAGGACGCCAATTCTTCTCTGGAACTCAAAATGGGAGTAAAGACTAAAGTAAATTACCCCTCAGGTATTTCACCTTCACAGATTATTAGTTATGCTAAAGGAAACATCAAAGGAATATTTATGGTCTTAATTATTATATTAGTTGTTGTCGCCTTGCTTCTTCTAACACTATGGCTTCAATACAATGGGTTGGTTAGATTAAGAAATGGCACAAAGAATGCCTGGTCACAGATTGATGTTCAACTCCGAAGAAGATATGACCTAATCCCTAATCTCGTAGAGACGGTAAAGGGGTATGCGGAACATGAAAGAGAAACTCTTGAAGCAGTAGTTGAAGCAAGAAACGCTGCCATGGCTGGTCAAACGATTGGAGAGCAAGCACAGAACGAGAACATGCTCAGTGGGGCTCTGAAATCCCTCTTTGCACTATCTGAAGCTTACCCAGATCTAAAAGCTAACGAGAATTTTCTACAACTCCAAGAAGAACTAGTAAGTACGGAAAGCCGAATAGCATTTGCCCGACAACATTACAATGACAGCGTGCTCGGATACAACAACAAAATTGAAACATTCCCCTCAAATATAGTCGCTGGAACATTCAATTTTAAGCAAGCAGAGTTCTTTGAAACTGAAGGTGAAGCTCAAGATCCTGTAGAGGTCACTTTTTGATGGAACCGCATATAGCGGTTAGGCGTTCCCTTGGCATTTTTCTTGCTTGTATAGCTTGGGATGCGGCAATCTGTTTAGGGATAGCGTTCCTAGTTCGTATCCCGATGGCAATAGCGGCTCCTGCCATAGTTATGGTCGTAGGAGTGGGCTACATCGCAACATACCGTCGAATGGATTCAAAGATCCTAACTAAAATAAAGGCTGAACCAATAGAAATAGGCAATTTCCCACGTTATGAGAACCTGGTTGAAGGAGTTTGCGTAGCCCACGGTTTCCGGCAGCCAGATTTATTTGTGATCCGAGACTCAGCACCAAATATGTTAATGGTGGGTCGAAATAGTCTCAATGGAAGTTTGGTCGCCACTACTGGTCTTCTAGACCGGGTCACAAGAGTAGAACTTGAAGGTCTAATAACTCATGAACTCAGTCGAACTCGAAACAGGCTAACTCTTCTTGAGAGCACTGCAGCTGTTCTTATTGCAAGACCTATGTTTTTTTTGCCTAAACTTGTGGAGAGGATTACTAGGAAGATTTTCAATCCATGGGTCGTAGCGGAAACCGATATCCTCGCTGTTCGTATGACACGCTATCCAACTGGTCTTGCAGACGCACTAAAAAGTCTGCACTCAGATGGCAGAGAACCTACTCATAATCCGAAATTCTGTAGGCACATGTGGGTGCACCCACCCAAAAACCCCTTAATAGTCGCAGGGTTTTCAACCTTGGACCGAGTTGTGGCATTAGGAGAGTTGTGAAGTCAGAAACAAGAAAACGAAACGCAAATACGTAATAGCAGGTAGCATCTAGGTATGTCTGACGAGAAAAAATCAACTTCACGAACCACTGGAACGATCAACGTTAAACGGGGATTGGCAGAAATGCTTAAAGGCGGTGTGATCATGGATGTGGTGACACCTGAACAGGCAAAAATTGCTGAAGACGCTGGTGCAGTGGCAGTGATGGCATTAGAAAGAGTTCCTGCTGATATTCGTGTTGACGGTGGTGTAGCAAGAATGAGTGACCCCGAAATGATAGAGGGAATCAAAGCTACGGTGACCATTCCAGTTATGGCTAAAGCAAGAATCGGGCATTTCGTAGAAGCGCAAATACTTGAAGCTTTGGGTGTTGATTACGTTGACGAGTCAGAAGTGCTGACACCAGCTGATGAAAAACACCACATTGACAAGTGGGCGTTTACTGTGCCGTTTGTTTGCGGCGCAACTAACCTCGGCGAAGCACTCCGACGAATTTCAGAAGGCGCATGCATGATCCGGAGTAAGGGAGAAGCTGGAACTGGGAATGTAATCCAAGCAGTTCGCCACCTCCGAACAATCCTAGGAGATATCAAAAGAATCGGACAGGCAGACTCTGCAGAGATTTTTGACTGGGCTAAACGACTTCAAGCACCCGTCTCACTAGTCCAAGAAATTGCTGAAACAGGAACGCTACCAGTGCCTATGTTCTGTGCTGGCGGGCTTGCAACACCAGCTGACGCGGCACTTGTAATGCAATTAGGTGCTGAAGCAGTGTTTGTAGGGTCAGGTATCTTCAAGTCCGAGAATCCTGAGCCACGAGCTAAAGCTATTGTTGAAGCAACCACTAATTTCAATAATCCTGACATACTCGCCAAAGTCAGTCGGGGTCTTGGGGTTCCTATGACAGGAATTGGAATGGACGAGCTGGATATGAAATTAGAAGATCGCGGTTGGTGACTCTTGAAGGTGGGTGTCCTGGCACTTCAAGGAGCCTTCGAAAGTCACATTAGGGTCCTAAATACTCTTGAGATAGAGAGCGTAGAAGTCAGAAATTCCGAAAGCCTAGACAGTGTGGACGGACTCATCATCCCCGGTGGAGAATCTACAGCTATTTCAATGTTGTTGGAATCAAATCAGTTGCGGGAACCCTTGCAGAAACGATTGTCTAATGGAATGCCTGTCTTTGGTACTTGTGCAGGGATGATCATACTTTCTGAAAAAATTCTTGACGGACGAGAGGACCAGACTCCACTGGGCGCAATTGATATAATGGTCAGAAGAAACGCATTTGGTAGACAAATAGACTCTTTTGAGTCGCAACTAGAAATCGAGGGACTTAATTCACCTTTCCCAGCGATATTCATAAGAGCACCTATCGTGCAATCAGCAGGGGAAAGTGTCAAAATCCTAGCCACGATAGAAGACCAGATTGTTCTGTGTTGTAACGAAACAACTTTGGTGGCATCATTTCATCCAGAACTTTCCGATGACGTAAGGATTCATGAAATGTTCGTATCGATGGCAAAATGAAATTCTGACGGTAAAGGGGGGGTAACTATGTCGGGTCATTCAAAATGGGCAACCATAAAACATAAAAAGGGCGCAGCTGATAAAAAGCGCGGGAAATTATTTGCCAAGCTAATCAAACAAGTTGAAGTAGCAGCTCGCCAAGGGGGAGGGGAGCTTGATTCCAATCCAACATTGAGAACGATGTACCAGAAAGCTCGTGACAATTCAGTTCCGCTTGACACTATAGAGCGAGCTATTAAGCGAGGCATTGGAGAACTGGATGGTGTCAATTACGAAGACGTAACCTATGAAGGTTATGCTCCCAACGGGGTAGCCCTCTATATCCAAACACTGACGGACAATCGGAACCGCACAAGTTCTGAGGTTCGCTCTGCACTTTCAAAAAATGGAGGATCTTTAGCTGAACCGGGATCAGTTGCATGGCAATTTGAACGCAAAGGCGTGATAGTTCTAGATCGCGAGGTTAACGAGGACGAACTGATGTCGGTAGCTATTGACTATGGAGCGGAAGACCTCGTTGATGAAGGTGATACTTGGAGGTTGACTTGTGACCCAGCTGAACTTAATCAACTCAGAGATGCCTTAGAAGAAGCTTCTGTTTCTTTCGTATCCTCAGATTTGACCTTCCTTCCTTCCCAAGTTGTATCTCTACAGGAATCTTCCGCAGCGAAGCAAGTCTTGAATTTGATCGACATTCTTGATGAGCTTGATGATGTTGATGCCGTACATGCAAACTTTGATATCCCAGATGCTGTTCTGCAGGAACTCGCAGGATAAAAACAATACACCGGTAAAGGACCAACAAACCCTATAATCGTACATATGTTCGTTTTAGGTATAGACCCCGGATTATCTCGTTGCGGCTATGGCGTGATTGAACTCAAGAAAAGACAGGAACGAGCCGTCGCTGCTGGCGTTATCAGAACATCTCCTGAAAACCAGTTACCAAATCGACTGTTTGAATTTAGAAACGAATTACGGAAATTGTTAAAAGAGTACAAACCGGAAGTCATAGCAGTAGAGCGAGTGCTCTTTCAACAAAATGCGTTAACCGCAATTTCTGTAGGTCAAGTAATAGGCATCGTAATGGTAGAAGGGCTAGATGCAGGATGTGAAGTTATCGAGTATTCCCCAAATGAAGTAAAACTTGCGGTCGCTGGTCACGGAGGAGCTGACAAGATAGAAATGGAACAAATGGTTCGAACCCTTCTCCAAATAAAAACCCCTTTAGAACCTGTTGACGCAGCAGATGCGCTTGCTTTAGCCATTTGTTACTCCGCGAACAGAAGCGTGGGAGCTCTATGACTATCGGAAGCCTTCGGGGAATTGTAACCATCAAGGAAGAGAGCGAGATGATTCTTGAAGTGGCAGGAATTGGATACCGGATCCTAATCTCTCCAACAACTTTCGGAACCGTTGGGCAGGTAGGAGAAGAGACGCTCGTATATATTCACCACCATTTCAGAGAAGACAACCAAGTCCTTTACGGTTTTTCAGCTAGAACAGACTGTTTAGTGTTTGAAGCTCTTATATCTGCACATGGAGTTGGACCATCACTCGGATTAGCGATTCTCTCAACACATGGCCCCAAGGAATTAAGCAAGATAATCGCGAATGAAGACACTGAAGCACTTTGCCTCGTCCCTGGTATCGGCAAAAAAACTGCCGCTAGGTTAATAATGGAACTTCAGTCGAAACTTCACCTAGCAGAAATAGCTACTATCGGGATCTCTTCCCAAACTACTTCCCAAACGTCAACTGATACTAAAGATATTCGCGAAGCACTCACAGGGCTTGGATATGGAAACGAAGAAATCTATGAAGCAATGAAAGATCTTCCCGCAGAGGGCGACGTATCAGAGTTGCTCAAATTAGCCTTGCGAGAATTGGCTACAGTGTCATGATGAACGAGAACGAATGGGGAGTTGGACAATGAGAGATGAATTACTTTCCCCTGACGAATCCGCAGAAGATAATGAACATGACCACGAAATGGAAATAAACGGACTGCGGCCGACAAGCCTCAAGGATTTTGTCGGCCAATCAGAGCTTAAGGAACACCTTGAAATCATCCTCGGTGCGGCAAAAAAACGAAATAAACCACCAGACCATCTTCTTTTCGCAGGGCCCCCAGGGTTAGGAAAGACAACTCTAGCCAATATTGTTGCTCAGGAAATGGGTGTAGCTATTCACAGCACTTCAGGACCCGCACTTGAGCGCGCCGGTGACCTCGCAGCTATTCTCACAAAACTTGAGCCAGGAGACGTGTTATTTATAGATGAGATCCACCGACTCTCTAAAGCGGTAGAAGAGGTTCTTTACCCAGCTATGGAAGACTACCAATTAGACATAGTTCTAGGTAAAGGACCAGCGGCGAGATCAGTACGGTTGTCTGTCGCTCCATTCACGTTGGTTGCCGCCACAACTCGTACCGGACTGATAACTGGCCCTCTTCGAGATAGATTCGGGCTCGTAGCGCGCCTTGATTACTACGATTCAGCTGACTTAAATACAATCGTTCTCCGATCTGCAGGAATTTTCAACATTCAGATAGAGGAAGCAGGAAGTAAAGAAATCTCAGTACGCGCACGCGGGACTCCTCGGATAGCTAATCGACTCCTAAGAAGGGTACGTGATTTTGCCGAGATGAAAGCTGACGGGGTCATTGACGAAGGAACTGCTAAAGAGGGACTTAGAGTCTTTGGAATAGATCAAAGAGGCTTAGATAAAGTAGACCGAGCTATCCTCAATGCTCTTTGCCAACAGTTCAGTGGGGGACCAGTCGGCCTTTCTACACTTGCGATCAGTGTTTCTGAACCAACTGAAACAGTTGAGGATGTGTATGAACCCTTCCTAATACAACAAGGATTAATTATGCGTACTCCCCGTGGAAGAGTAGCGACACAATCAGCATGGGTTCACCTAAACCTAGAACCCCCAGTAGGAAACAAGCCGGAAAGACAGAATTCCCCAAACTTGCTCACTGAATTAGACAACTAGAACTTGCTAAACATTGGATACATCAAACTACGACTACGCCTTGCCAAAGAAAGCAATAGCTCAACAGCCCTTAGTTTCTCGAGGTAGTTCTAGATTGCTGGTTGGTGAAGAACCAGTAAAGCACAAGAAAACTAAAGATTTACCTGACTTACTCCAAGAAGGAGACCTCTTAGTCCTGAACGAGACCAGAGTCATGCCCTCACGAATGAGATTTCGCAAAGCGACAGGTGGATTAGTTGAAATCCTAGCGTTAGAAGAGCGTGAAGGAGGTTCATGGGAAGCATTGATCCGACCAAGTAAAAAAGTTCCAGCAGGAACTGATCTAACCAATGATGACGGAGATTCCGTCATACGAATAGGGGAAACTTCCGATATTGGGACGAGATACGTTTACCCATTGCATGAATCCATGCAAGAGTTGTTCCACAAATACGGCGAAGTTCCTCTTCCCCCATACATAGAGGGATCTTTAGAAGATGACGAACGCTATCAAACAGTTTTCGCAAATAGAGAATCTTCTGTTGCTGCTCCAACCGCAGGGTTGCACCTCACCGAAGAAACTCTTGAACAGTGCTTAAATCTCGGGGTTCAAGTAACGAAACTAGAACTAAGCGTTGGAATCGGGACGTTCCGTCCCATCTCTACTGAAAAAATAGAAAATCATATAATGCATGGAGAAAGCTACGCCTTAAGCGAAGATACCTGGGCTCTTTGCAAACAGGCTAAACGCGTTGTGGCAGTGGGAACTACAGTAGTACGCGCTTTAGAGTCGGTAGCGATTACAGGGAAACTTGTGGGACGTACTGACCTATTTATCGCACCTGGCTTTGAATTCAAAATCGTTGACGCGTTAATGACAAATTTTCATTTGCCCAGATCTAGCCTACTTGTGATGATCGACGCTTTCGTTGGGAAACGTTGGAAAGAGTTGTATCGCATTGCTTTAAAAGAAGATTATCGGTTTCTCTCGTTTGGCGACGCTATGTTTGTTGAGCGACCAAAATGAATAATTCCCTACTATGGAATTTGGAACTGCAGAATGACGTTTGAAACAACACTAAGATTTTCCGTTCTTGCTAAAGATGGTGACGCTCGGGTATGTGAGCTATCAACAGATCGCCATGTCTTGCAAACTCCAATATTTATGCCTGTAGGAACAAGAGGATCGGTTCGAACGATAACCTCTGAAGACCTAGAAGAACTCGGAGCTGACATTATCCTAGGGAACACATATCATCTTATGCTCCGACCTGGGGCAGAACTCGTAAACCAGTTTGGGGGTTTGCATGGTTTCTCCAATTGGAAACGGTTGATTCTGACCGACTCGGGCGGATACCAAGTATTTTCCCTAGAACCAGATGTTGACGACGATGGAGTCACATTTAAATCCACTTATGACGGAAGTTTCCACAGATTAACTCCTGAAATAGCTGTTGAATTACAAAATGCTTTGGGTTCAGATATACAAATGGCATTAGATGTTTGTCCGCCTCTTCCTGCGAAAAAAGCCGTTGTGAAACTTGCTGCAGATCGGACACATAAATGGGCTTTAAGAGCACGCAGACACTTTCTGAACCTAAGAAACGATCAACCAGGGGACCGAGCGCAATTCGGGATTGTCCAAGGAGGTCTTGATCTGGATCTTAGAAAACAATCAGCAGAACAGATCGTAGGAATAGGATTTGATGGCTATGCAATAGGGGGTTTGTCTGTAGGGGAAACGCGAGAAGAGATGCTTGAACCGATGTACGAAAGCACTAAACATATCCCTCTAGAAAGACCTAGGTATTTCATGGGCTTAGGGGATCCCGCAGGTTTAGTCGAAGCTATTTCTTCGGGTATAGACATGTTTGATTGTGTTTGGCCAACACGATTAGCTAGACATGGAACTGCCTTGACAATGCAAGGTCGAATTAATCTTAGTGCAGCCAGATACGCCAAGAGTGATGGACCCATTGACCCTGAATTTACTAAGAACCCAACATCGCAATGGTCAAGAGGATATATACGCCATCTTCTATCTGTAGGTGAGCCGGTAGCCGGGCGAATCCTAACTCTCCATAACCTCGCTTGGACTTTTGACTTCATGCGAAGGGCAAGAGAATCAATTATTAACGGTCAATTCATGGAATTTCGAAAAAAAACCCTTGAAATATGGGGCTGATTATCAGTATTTCGTAATGTGAAAGAGATCCTTTAGGTATCTGAAGTTTGTCACGGTAACCTTTGGAACGAACCAACTAACGCTAGGACACGCAAATGGGCCTTCTATTTCTTCCAATTTTATTCCTTCTGATGTATTTCATGATTATGCGCCCACAACAGAAGCTAAGAAAAGAACAAGCTCAAATGCTTTCAAGAGTAGATGTAGGCGATGACGTCCTCACTGATTCGGGAATCTATGGGACCATAAGCGATCTGGACGGCGGAACTGTTTTTCTAATGATTTCCGATGGTGTTGAAATAAAAATAAGCAAATCTAACATCGCGAAGTTGATCTCTTACGAACCCTACGATGATGTTGCGGACGAGGCGTAGGCATTTATAGGTCTTGGCAGCTACGACATGAAACGACAAGTTCTTTTTCCGATAATAGGCATTCTTGTTATCGTAGGTGGGCTATTAGCATGGTCCATCGCCGCAGGAAATAGTGTCCTTCTGGGCTTAGATCTTGAAGGTGGAGCAGAAGTTGTCTTAGAACCAGCTGAAGACATAGAACTTACCGGAACAGCTTTAGATGAAGCACTTGACAGGTCAGTTGAGATTATCAGGAATCGCGTAGATGGTTTGGGAGTAGCTGAGCCAGATATCACTAGGCAATCAAATCGAATAGTAGTTCAGCTGCCAGGAGTTGAAGACCAGCAACGCGCACTTGAAGTTGTAGGACAAACTGCTGAACTCCGTTTCAGACCTGTTTGCGCGATATTGCCGCCAGTGCCCATTGAAGTTGACGGAAACCCAACATCAGGGAACGACGGTGAAAACGAAGGACCAGTAGGGTTACTTCCTTCAGATGAGGATGCCCCTCCTGAGGAAGGTCCTCAATCAGATGCCAACGAAGATAATAACGCGGCAACACCTATCGGGATAGGATGCGAAAACCTTGGTTTCACGCAAAACGATGCTCTGGGAATGCCAAACACTGTCGCTGATGATGATATTGCCGAGAACCCAGTTATTCTTCCGCTATTAGATTCTGAAGGTAACCCATACCAGCGGCTACTTCTTGGAAGAACGATGCTTACAGGAGCTGCTCTTGAAACAGCTGATGCAAGTTTCGCAGGACTTGAATGGAGCGTCTTTCCTACCTTTCGATCAGGCGAGGAAGGAATTGACCTCTTTAATGCAGCAGCAAATGCTTGTTACAACCGCCAACCAATCTGCCAAGTCGGACAATTGGCTATCGTCCTTGATGGAGTAATTGAATCTGCACCAACTGTAAATACGCCTTATTTCGAGCGAGATCAAATAGTCATTAGCGGCAATTTCGATCAAACTCGTGCTGAAGACACTGCCTTGGTATTACGCTACGGATCGTTACCTCTTGAGTTCGGTGATCCAACCGACCCAACTAGTGGTAGTAGAGTGCGACTTGTTTCGGCAACCTTAGGGCAGGATGCGTTAGACGCTGGGGTAGTAGCGGGACTAGTAGGATTAGCCCTCGTAGCGCTCTACATGTTCGCTTATTACAAACTTCTAGGTGTAGCGGCAATGCTCTCTCTCGCTATTTCCGGAACAATGCTTTGGGTAATGATTTCTTGGCTCTCAGAGACAAGAAGCTACGCTTTGACCCTTGCCGGAGTCGTTGGACTTATAGTCTCAATCGGAACTTCATTAGATTCTAATGTTGTTTATTTTGAACACTTAAAAGAGGATATTCGTAACGGGCGAACATTAAGGTCGGCAGTAGACCAGGCTTTCCCAGTCGCATTTAAAACCATCTTTTGGGCAAACCTAGCTTCGCTGATCGGCGCAGCCATCCTATATTGGCTAACAGTAGGTTCAGTTAGAGGGTTTGCACTCATGCTCGGCTTAGCATCAATTCTTGACCTTCTTGCTACGTATTTCTTTATTCGCCCTGTTGTGAAATTCCTTGGGATGCAAAAGCTACTACAGAACCGCCCTTGGCTAAGTGGCCTTCCAACTGAAGAAACGGCGGAACAAAAATGACTCTCCTAAAGAGAATGTACCGAAACGAAACGGAAGTACCTTTCTCAAAGCTATGGAAATCAATCACCTTATGCTCTCTTGCAGTGCTGATCTTGTCAGTGGGGGGAATCGCATTTCGTGGACTCAACTTAGGTCTTGAATTCGAAGGTGGAGGAGCGTGGGAAGTACCAGCTGAGAATATAGAAGCTGAAGAAGTAAGAGATGCACTTCGCCCGTTAGGTCTTGCAGATGCGAGAATCCAGACAGGTGGAGGCGTATTACGTGTCCGGACAGAACTTTCAAAGGTGACTCAGACTGCCTTGGATTCCGGAGAAGAGAGTGACCCAATAGTCGCTCAAGTAACCACAATCCTTGCGCAAATAACGGGTCAAGAAGAAACAGCAGTTAGCGTTTCAACGGCGGGACCTTCATGGGGTGAAGAAATTACAAATAAAGCAATTAATGCGTTAATTGTCTTCTTCATAGTCATTGCCCTCTACATAACGATCAGACTGCGTTGGGAAATGGCTGTCGGGGCTCTTGTAGCCGTAGCGCATGACATCGTGATAACCGTAGGAATCTACGCCATATTCCAGTTCGAAGTAACACCACCAACAGTCATAGCCTTTCTGACTATCATGGGGTATTCCCTATATGACACTCTTGTAGTTTTTGACAAAGTGAGAGATAATGAACATCTTCTATCTAACGCCAAACTTTCATATACAGAAGTTGTAGAAAAAGCTTTGAATCAAGTATTCATGAGATCTGTAAATACGAGTATCACTTCAATACTCCCAGTAGTTTCTGTGCTTGTTGTTGGCTCAGGGATCATGGGTGCAGTTACATTGCGAGAGTTTGCTCTAGCGCTACTCATCGGTCTTATCATTGGAACATTCTCTTCCTTGTTTATAGCCGCTCCTTGCGCCACTGTTCTTAGAAATAAATTTGGTGATGAGGATTCCGATAAACGTTCATACAGGCTTAGCGAAGCGGTGAGACGCCGAAAGAAATCCAGTATCCCGACAGCATCCACTCCATCAAACCCCGCCATTCCTCCACGCCCAAGAAAGAATAAACGCAGGTAGAAGTAGTCGATGGCTGAAGCTGGACTAGATCTAAAAACGTTCATAAGAACAGTTCCAGACTTTCCTACTCCTGGAATTGAATTTAAAGATATATCTCCTCTGCTAGCAGAGGCAAAGGCGTTTGCTCAAAGCATTGAAATGATCGCACGCCATTATGAGAAAGAGAAGATCGATTATGTGGCCGGAATTGAAGCACGCGGATTTATCATTGCTTCAGCTCTTTCTTTAAGACTTCAGACTGGCCTGTTGCCAATTAGAAAAAGAGGGAAACTTCCGGGTCCCGTGATCACTTTAGATTATGAACTTGAATACGGGTCAGCTGCTTTGGAACTTCAAAAGAGCTCCATTCCAGAGGACGCAAAAGTTCTTATCGTTGATGATGTACTTGCTACAGGGGGAACAGCTGAATGCGCGGGGAGATTAATAACCTTAGCCGGAGGAAAGATCGTCGGGTTCGCATTTCTAATCTCCTTGGAGTCCCTAGAGGGGAAAAAGAGGATCGCCAATTATGAAGAGCTAACTATCCTGAGATACGAGTAGGGTGATGACTGGAGTAGGCTAGAACCATGAGCTTACCGTTAACCAAAATCAGCCTATGGGACAGAATTGAAGAAGATCCGTCCGCGGAGCTTAACCTCGTCCTTGAACTGTTTGAAGAACACCACCCCCAACAAAGTTCAAGACTTATTAAAGAAGCGCACGAGTCAGCGCGTTCAGCTCATAACGGACAAATTAGAAAATCAGGTGATGCATATATCACCCATCCAGTAGCTGTTGCAGAAATAGTCGCATCACTGGGACTTGACGAAGCGACAATCGTAGCAGCGCTTTTGCATGACACCGTAGAAGACACAGGAGAAGCATTAGGAGAAATTAAAGGAAAATTCGGTCAAGATGTAGCGACAATAGTTGATGGAGTGACCAAACTAGACAGAATAAAGTTTGATACTAAAGAAGCACAACAAGCTGCATCAATGCGGAAAATGCTTGTTGCCGTAGCTAAAGATCTTAGAGTGCTTCTGATTAAACTTGGAGACCGCTTGCATAACATGCGAACAATCGCTTCCCTTCCCAAGTGGAAACAACAACGAATCGCTACGGAAACATTAGATATATATGCTCCATTAGCGCATAGACTCGGAATGCAAGGTCTCAAAAATGAGCTAGAGGACCTCGCATTTGCGGCACTACACCCAAAATGGTACGCCGAAATTGATCAAATGGTCGCCGCTCGAGCACCGGAAAGAGACTTGTATCTAGCTCAAGTACTGGCAGATATTAAGTCCCGATTGGATGAATTGCTTATTGGCGCTGAAGTCCATGGTCGCCCCAAACACTTTTGGAGTATTTATGAAAAAATGGTTTTGAAAGGTAGAGAATTCGACGAAATTTACGACCTCATGGGTATACGCGTGATCGTAGATTCCGTTAAGGATTGTTACGGAGCGCTTGGATCAATTCATGCAACATGGCACCCAGTGCAAGGCAGATTCAAAGATTACATAGCGATGCCAAAATTCAATTTATATCAATCCCTGCACACAACCGTTATCGGACCTCAAGGGAAGCCATTGGAAGTGCAAATACGAACACGTGACATGCATCACCGAGCTGAACACGGTGCCGCCGCCCATTTCGGATACAAAGAAAAAGCAGACCAAAATGAATATATGTGGTTTTCGAGAATCGTTGATTGGCAAGAGGAAACCGAAGACCCTCTTGAATTTATGACGAACCTAAAAATGGATCTTGATCAAGATGAAGTGTTTGTCTTTACACCAAATGGTGAAGTTGTCACTCTAGAAGCGAAAGCTACACCAGTGGACTTTGCATATACTATTCACACTGAAGTGGGTCACGCGTGCAGAGGGGCAAGAATAAATAATCGACTTGTTCCTCTAGATACGGTTTTGCGATCTGGGGACACCGTGGAGATTCTGACCAGCAAAGTTGAAGAAGCTGGCCCTTCACAAGATTGGCTACGATTCGCTAAAACCCACAAGGCAGCCTCAAAAATACGGCAATGGTTTACGCGAGAACGCAGAGAAGATGCAATTGATGCCGGACGAGAAGTTCTAGCTGAGTGTCTTAGAAAAGAAGGTTTACCAGCTTACCAGTTATTGAAAAGTGAAACCCTTAAAGAAGTATGTGAGGATTTGAATTACGCAGAACCAGAATCCTTATTCGCTGCAATCGGCGAACAATATGTATCGCCAAAGAGTGTCGTCGGAAGGTTCCATGCGACACTTGAAAAAACAGGAGCAGCACAGGGAATGGCTGCTACTCTGCCCACTCATCGCGAAAGGCAAGTAGGTCGGGCGAAAAGGAGACGCGAGAACTCTGTTGGCGTTATTGTCGAAGGGGTCGATGATGTAATGATTAGGTTAGCGAAATGCTGCACCCCAGTTCCTCCAGACGAAATTATGGGGTTCGTTACTAGAGGAAGAGGCGTTTCAATTCATCGGAGTGACTGCGCAAATGGAGTTGCATTAGCTACAGGGCACGCCAACCGGCTTATTGATGTTGAATGGGATGATGATAGTGATGGGGCATTTGCGGCATCAATTGAAGTGAAAGCCTTCGACCGGACTCGACTCCTTGGAGATGTTTCAACTATTCTTTCCGATGCGCGCGTCAACATTATTTCAAGTTCCACACGAACGGGAACTGACCGCATAAGTATCATGAATTTTGAATTTGAGCTCGGAGACAGCCGACATTTAGATTGGTTGCTTAGCCTTATTAGACAAGTTGACGGAGTCTATGACGCTTATCGAATACTTCCAGGAAGCACGAAAAAGAAGTCCCTCAAAAAATGATGATGATTGGCAGTCAGTCTTCATCTCAGTCATAGTAGAGAATGAATCAATGACCTATAGAACATGTACAGAATAAACTTCAAAATTATTGAAAAAAAGGGCTACAGGATTTCCGAAGTTAACCGTTTCCTAGCTAAATCAAGAGCGGAAGGTACGGATAAAGGTAGTAAAAACACCGTAGAGGAAATAGAGAACGTTCGCTTCTCTATCACGCTAGGGAAAGGGTATGACCCAAAAGAGGTAGACACTTATTTAGATGAAATGATTAGAACTCATCACCAGGCATGGACCAGCATTAAAGAGAACGAAAACAATTATTCTGAAACAGCGAAAAGTTCAGATCAAGGAACTAATGGAGACGGCAATAACCAAGCTTTCACCATTTCAAGTAATCGTCTCCGAGAGTTAACTCCGCCAGTAGTAGATGGAATCGGCTATGACACTACAGAAGTAGATAATTTTCTCAAACAAGTCGCTGATTCTCTCCGCGTATTTGAAGAAAAATCTGGGAAAGCATTACATCAATTAAAAGCTGATCAATACATGGAAAACGGTCAGTCACCACGACTTCTGACTGCTGATCAAATTCGTTGGGCTTTATTCACTGTAAATGATGGTGGGGGTTATGATATGCGTGGGGTAGATGCTGCAGTAAACCGACTTGCAGACGTATTAGATTACCACTGGAAAAGAAAAGACTAGTTTCGCTTACGGTTTGAATCACTGATTTAAATAGCACCGATAGGAGTTGAGGCACTGTAGTCTTGCCACATGAGTAAATCACGTTTTCAAACTCCTCGAGGAACTCGCGATATTCTTGCCCCAGAAACGGATCACATCAGATTCCTCTTAAGAAACTTTGAAGATTTGCTCTTAGCATCTGGTTATGGACAAATCATTTCACCGATTTTTGAGGATATAGGAGTGTTCCAGCGAATCGGAGAAAGCACGGAAATCGTCACTAAAGAAATGTTTGATTTTTTTGATAAAGACGCGAAAAATCCTCAACACTTAGCACTTCGACCAGAGTTGACAGCGAGTATATGTCGGGCATTTGCGCAACACCGACCGATAACTCCATGGAAAGTCTGGTACATGGGTCCTCAATTTCGTTACGAGAAACCCCAGGCAGGTCGCTATAGGCAGTTTCTTCAAGTTGGAGCAGAAGTGCTTGGCACACCAGATTCTGCAGCAGATGTAGAAATAATTTCATTGGCATGGAGTTTTTTCAAAGATATTGGACTAAAGAAAACAAAATTATTAGTCAATTCGCTAGGTGACACCAAAAGTCGAAATCTTTATAACGACGAACTGATTAAATATTTGGATACCCGAAAGGAAGATTTAAGTAAGCAGTCTCTTATTACTTTCGACAAAAACCCATTACGGGTACTTGATTCTAAACGGGACGAAGATCAAGAAATTATAGAAGAAGCGCCACTAATGGAGTCTTTCTTGAGTGAAGAGAGCGCTCAACATTTCAGTGAGGTTAAAGAAGGCTTACAAACGATTGGTGTCCCATTTGAGATTTCCCCTCGGTTAGTGCGAGGTTTAGACTATTACACTAGAACGACCTTTGAATTCATCTCTCCAAGTCTAGATACGGCTCAAAACGCTATTGGTGGTGGAGGACGTTATGACGGACTGGTTGAAACGCTTGGAGGTCCACCAACGGAAGGTATAGGCTTTGCTTTAGGAATTGATCGAACGCTCCTCGCTTGCGCAGCAGAAGATACAATATTGGATAGCGCATCAGGGATAGATGTTTTTGTCGTTGATACAGCTGGAGGTCAAGAAGCACTCCTGATTACTGAAGAGCTTCGCAAGTTAAGGATCAGGAGTGACAGGAGTTTCGATAACCGATCAATGAAAGCACAAATGAAAGCTGCTGATAGATCAGGTGCTGCGTATGCGATCATCATCGGAACTGATGAACTTGAGAAAAAACAGGTTACCCTTCGAGACTTGCGAGGCGAAGGAAAACAAACGCTCATACCCCGTGAAACGATAGGTAATAATCTACTAACGATTCTCAAGGAGAAATAGCCAATGACAATGAGAACGCATTATTGCGGAGATCTTCGAGCAGCCGATATAGATTCTGAAGTAACTGTTTGTGGATGGGTTGATACGCGCCGAATCCATAGTGAACATCTAGCGTTTATTGACCTTCGAGATCACTCAGGAATCGTTCAATGCGTAGTGGACGAGAAATTAGACCTGAGGTCGGAATACGTTGTAATGGTAACCGGAACAGTCAGAACAAGATTCGAAGGGAAAACCAATCCCAAACTTGCCACAGGAGAAATAGAGATAGGTGACTGCTCTGTGCAAGTTCTTTCCATAGCCGAACCTCCTCCTTTCCCAATGCACGAGCGATCAGAAGTTGATGAGACAATTCGGTTAAGGCACAGGTATATCGACCTTAGAAAACCACGGATGCAGAGGAACCTGCGAACACGAGCGAAAGTGAATAGTTCAATTAGGATGGCAATGGAAAGGCAGGGTTTCGTAGAGATAGAAACTCCAATGCTCATTGCATCAACCCCAGAAGGAGCAAGAGATTTTGTCGTCCCATCAAGATTGCACCCAACGAATTTCTATGCATTGCCACAAAGCCCCCAAATATTTAAACAGTTATGCATGGTTGGTGGTGTTGACCGGTATTACCAAATAGCGCGATGTCTTCGAGATGAAGACTTACGAGCAGATCGCCAGTTTGAATTTATGCAGTTAGATATGGAAGCAAGCTTTGTAGACCAAGAAGACATAATAAGTTTCGTTTCTGAAGCGATAAAGGATTCTGCGGAAACAGTTACAGGAACAAGACCAGGTGAGATTCCCACAATGACTTGGCATGAGGCTATGGAGCGGTTTGGCTCAGATAAGCCGGATACACGGTTTGGAATTGAGTTAGTGGAGTTAACAAACCTATTTGAGAACACAGAGGCGAAGGTATTTCAAGTTGATTGCGTAAAAGGCATTCTCTATCCCAATGGCGCTGAAATTCTTGGGAGAAACGCTATTGATGCGTTAACCGATAAATGCCGAAACTGGGGAGCAAAGGGACTTGCTTGGTTCAGAGTAGGAGAAAAAGCGAAATTAGATGGAGCTCTTACGAAATTCATGTCTGATGAAGAGGTATCCCAAATGGCAGCTTCAATGGAAGCTAAGGAAGGTGACATGATTTTCGTAATTGCCGATCAACGAAGATTAGTTAACCATATCCTCGGTTTGCTTCGGTTAGAAATCGCCCGACCTTCCGTTGACGAAGGCGGTTTGAACTTTCTTTGGATCACAGAATTCCCTTTATTTGAATCAATATCTGAATCAGGTAAGCCGGTCCCGGCTCACCACCCATTCACTATGCCTCACCCAGAAGATGTCTCTAAGTTAGGAAGCGCCACTGGGGAGGAATTCTTAGAAATACGTTCACAAGCTTATGATTTGGTTCTTAACGGTTGGGAACTAGGCTCTGGAAGTGTCCGAATTCATGATAAGGACATCCAAACACAGGTATTTGAAACATTAGGGATTGGAAAGAATGAAGCCAATGAAAAATTTGGTTTTTTGCTTGATGCATTCCGTTACGGAGCCCCACCCCACGCAGGTTTTGCTTTCGGGATCGACCGACTAACTGCCCTCCTTTCCGGCGAAGAGAACATTCGGGAAGTGATTGCATTCCCTAAAACCCAATCAGGCAGCGACCCTTTGACTAATGCCCCGACAGTGCTCAACCCAGCGCATTTAGATGAGCTAGGGTTACGACTCGCACCCGAAACAACGTAGGCCGTTAGGCACTTGGTGGAGTGAGTAAATAAAGACCTTCGGCTACCTTTTCAAAAGTCCCATCGGTGCCAAACGCTAAACCGGAAAAAAAGTCAATGATTCTACGTCCCACGTCCTTAGGTTCGGCAGTGAGATGAATTATTGTCGGGAAACCCTGTTTGTAGCTTTGTGCTGGGGGCATCACATCATCAAAGCTTGCAACTTCGTGTCGAGTAGGTTCATTGGGTGACATGAATAAAGCCTATCCCTTTTTGGTGACCCCTTTTTGAATACTTATCTAGAATCGTTAGAAACATCGATAACCGGTAAGGCTCTTCGGAACTAACCGGTCTAATCTTAAAGAGTGGATAATGACCTATTTGCATCTTCGGCTAAACGCGATTTAGAGCGTAATGCACCGTTGGCAGATAGGTTGCGGCCACAAAGCCTAGATGAGGTTATCGGTCAAAAGCATTTACTTGGACCTTCAAAACCTCTCAGAAGTCTTATAGAAGGAGATAAACTTTCATCCGTAATCCTCTGGGGTCCACCAGGGACAGGAAAAACAACAATTGCTAGATTGATAGCAAAATCAACTTCTAAAGTATTTGTGCAACTTTCTGCTGTAAACGCGACCGTGAAAGATGTCCGAGAAGAAATCTCTCGTGCAGAAAGCAGACTTGGCGAATATGGCAAAGGAACAATTCTTTTCCTTGACGAAGTGCATAGATTCAACAAAGCTCAGCAAGATAGTTTACTTCAAGCTGTTGAATCTGGATTGATAGTTTTTGTTGGAGCGACAACTGAGAACCCATACTTTGAGATAAATGCTCCTTTATTAAGTCGAGGTTCCCTATTTCGCTTAGAGCCATTAACTGAAGAAGACTTGACAGTGCTTATCAACAGAGGATTGAAATTTGAGAGAGTTGAAGCTGAAGAAAAGGCCGTAAAGCATCTAGTTGATAAATCAGAAGGTGACGGACGACAAAGCCTCACATCATTAGAAGTAGCGATTACTTTAGCGAAAACAAGGGATAGCGGTAATAGCTACCGCATCAAATTTGAAGATGTTGAATCTGCTATAGGGACACAAGCGCTTAAATATGGGCGAGAAGAGCATTATGATACGATCTCCGCTTTCATCAAGAGCATTCGAGGTTCTGACCCTGACGCTGGCCTTTACTGGCTAGCCCGAATGCTTGATGCGGGAGAAGATCCGCGATTCATAGCGCGACGATTAGTTATTCTGGCATCAGAAGATATTGGCATGGCAGACTCTGATGCATTAATTGTTGCTGAAGCAACCGCACGAGCTATTGAATATGTTGGGCTCCCAGAAGCCCAATTAAACTTAGCCCACGCAGTTATTTACCTTTCAGTAGCTCCAAAATCCAACAACGTAATCGAAGCCTTAATGTCTGCGAAACAAGATGCCAGAACTGCTTTAGGAGAAATTCCTAAACACCTTCGCGACAGCCATTACTCAGGGGCAAAAGGACTTGGGCACGGTGAAGGCTATAAATACCCTCACGATTATCCTGGAAACAAAGTTGAACAAACGTACCGACCTGACAGATTTAAAGATCATCGGTACTATATTCCCGTAGAAGAAGAATAAAATTCTGATTGCAAGAAACAGAACACAAAGGAATATGAACGAGGGTACTTATGGGGGCATGGGAATTGGCAGCAGTCATTGTTTCTCTTTCAGCTATTTTCCTGGTTGCTGTGCTTGTCTATGTAGTTACCAAACTGCACTCAACAATCACGCAAGTCGAATCGTTGATAAAAAAAACCCAAGAGAAAGCTGATGAAACGAAATCAGCAATTGGCGTTAAATCAAAAGAAATTGAATATGAAATCAAAAGGGTCAATGAGATAGTTGATAAAGCAGAACAAATTACGAAACGCGCTGATACACACTCAAGACTTGTTTACGGGTCCTTTACGCGACCAGTGCTAAGGGTTTCAGCACTATTCAGAGGAACTATTAAAGCAGTTAAGCTATTAATTAATAAAATAAATAAAAACACATAACGTGTAGGTAAAGTAGGGCTAATGGTAAAGAAATTTTTATGGCTAACAGCTGGTTTCGGAGCTGGGATAAGCTCTTCAATTTGGGTTAAACGAGTTGTTAAACGACAGACTAATAAATATAGAGGATCTGCTGATAATAATTTTGTGGCAGAGAGTATAAGGACAACTAAATCGACTTTTGATAACGCAACTCAAGAAGGAAAGAAAATTGTGGGAAAGTATCGTGCCCGAATCACAACGAACTCTGACCAGAAACTTCCCAAACCCCTTCTTATCGTCAACGAGTAAGAATTCTAGGCAAACTGGAGGCAGCAAACCCTCAAGGGGCGAATCACCAGAGCATGAAATATTGAGATGCTCCTCCACGGTAGGATTGGTAGTAATGAAAGCTAGAGAACTACGCAGCGAATTTACGACTTTCTTTGAGAAAAGAGGGCATGAGGTAGTGCCATCCTCAAGCCTTATACCTCATGATGAAACAATCCTTTTTACAAATGCAGGGATGGTCCCATTCAAGAATTATTTCCTAGGACTAGAAAAACCGCCTTACAAGCGTGCGACAACTGTGCAGAAATGTGTTCGAGCTGGAGGTAAGCACAATGACCTAGATGAAGTAGGGCGTACAAGCCGACATCTTACCTTCTTTGAGATGATGGGAAATTTCAGCTTCGGAGATTATTTCAAAAAAGATGCTATACCACTAGCTTGGGAATTTTTCACCGAAGTTCTTGAATTGGACCCTGAAAGGCTTTGGGTCACAGTTCATGACTCTGATGACGAAGCGGCCGAGATTTGGGAAAACGATGTAGGAGTGCCGCCAGAACGTATTCAGCGTCTCGATGATGACAATTGGTGGAGGATGGCTGACACCGGCCCAAACGGACCTTGTTCAGAGATATTTTGGGATAAAGGAGAGGGGTACGGACCATCAGGAGGACCAGAAAATCCTGAAGCAGAAGAACGTTACGTTGAGATCTGGAATCTGGTTTTCATGCAATATGACCAACAAGCAGACGGGACACAAATTCCATTACCCAAGCCCTCCATCGACACTGGTGCTGGTTTGGAAAGAATCCTTTCTGTCCTTCAGGGAGTTGACGCGGTTTGGGAAACCGACGAATTTCAGAAACTTCTAGTAGCAGCTGCAGAGATAACAGAAGCAGGGAATCTCCAAGATGAGTCAACTCTTGTTTCTCTACAGATTTTGGCTGATCACGCACGTTCTACAACTTTTTTGACAAACGACGGAGTTATCCCAAGTAACGAAGATCGAGGTTACGTTCTAAGGCGAATCGTGCGACGGGCAGTTCGACACGCGTATCTTCTAGGAGTTGAAGATCTTGTGATGCCAAGGCTTGTTGATGAGGTTATAACCATCATGGACGATGCCTACCCAGAATTAGTTGAAAACCGAGACTTGATTAAAGAGACACTAGGGCGAGAGGAAGAAGGCTTCAGAAAAACACTTTCTTCAGGGATGAAGATTCTAGACAACCATTTATCTGAGATGATTTCCGGTCAAACTCTAAATGGACAAATAGTATTTCAACTACATGACACCTATGGCTTTCCATTTGAATTGACACAAGAAATTGCTGCTGAGAGAGGAGTCCAAATAGATCACAAAGGCTTTGAAAAGTCAATGAGTGAACAAAAGGACAGAGCGAAGGCAGACTCAACACTGAAGGGAACTACAAACAACATAGAGTCAGAAATTCAAAAGACAATTGAACCTTTGGAAGCTACCCAATTTGTTGGATATGAAATCCTGAATTGCGAATCAACGATTCTTTTTGCAAATGAAAATGTAGTCATTCTTAACCAAACTCCTTTTTATGCAGAATCAGGTGGTCAGATAGGTGATTCTGGGATTGTTAAAGGACCTTCAGGAGAAGCCACAATTCGTGATACAACCGTATTTCCAAGCGGTCAATACCTGCATCACATAGAAAAACAGGAAGGAGAGTTGCTAGTCGGGGCAAAAGTTACTGCACAAGTTGATCACACAAGACGCCAAAATATACAAAGACACCATACGGGGACTCATCTTCTGCATTGGGCACTCAGAGAAATACTCGGCAACCACGTCAAGCAACAAGGTTCATGGGTCGGACCGGAGAGATTAAGATTTGATTTCAGTCATTTTGAATCTCTTACAGAAACCCAAATAGAAAAAATAGAAGATCTTGTTAATCAAGAGATATTTTCTAATTCTTCGGTTGAAGTGATAGAGACGGAAATGGACGAAGCAAAAAAACTTGGTGCTATAGCGTTCTTCGGCGATAAATATGGAGAAAACGTCCGCGTCCTTAAGGCGGGACATGAATCTATTGAACTGTGCGGCGGCACTCACGTGTCGCACCTGAGTGAAATAGGTCCATTGAAAATCGTTTCCGAAGGGTCAATTGGTTCAAATATTCGTAGGGTCGAAGCTATTGCCGGGGGAGGAGCCATTCAACTGATCCGTGACCAACAAACGGTTCTTGAACAGATAGCAAACACTTTGGGTGTGCCCAAATCAAATTTGGCTGAAGGATTAACAAAAAAAATCCGAGAAGTTGAAGACTTAACTGAAGAAGTCCAAATCTTACGAAAATCGTTCATCATGAACAAAGCGCAGGAACTGGTTCAAACCGCCAAAGATGGGATCATTGCACAGAGAATAGAAGGAATTAGTCGAACAGATCTTAAGGAATTAGCTCTTCAATTAAGAAATAATAAGAACATAGAAACAGTTATTCTCGGAACTGCACTTGAAAACGGCGGCGCCGCAATTGCAGCGGCAGTATCAGAGAAGTCATCTCATAAGGCTTCGGAGTTGATAGCTGAAGCAGCCAAGTTAATCAAAGGAGGAGGGGGGAAAGGCAAGGATTTTGCTATGGCAGGAGGAAAAGATTCCAAAGCCTTAGATGAAGCTATAGCCATTGCTCGAAAGGCGGCTGTGAGAGATTGAGAGCCCTAGGTGTAGATCTTGGAACGAAAAGAATCGGGATAGCTTTGAGCAATTCAGAGCGATCAATAGCAACCCCCTACAGCGTCATCACAAGAAGCGGAGACCCACTACGGGACTATGCTCAAATCTTAGAAATTGCTAACGAGTGGCAAGTAAATACTTTGGTTTTCGGCCTACCTATTTCCCTTGATGGATCACTGGGACCAGCAGCAAAAAAAACAAAATCAGAAATCAAAGAAGTGCAGAAGTTAACGGATTTGAATGTTCAGACCTTCGATGAACGTTTCACGACGGTCACTGCAGAGCAAATAATAAGAGACCAAAATATAAGTAAAGAAAAGGGTCGAGGGCTTGTAGACCAGATAGCTGCCTCAATTATCTTGCAAGCATGGATTGACACCCAACGTAACGCAAATTCGTACCAAAATATAGAAGCCACAAATGACTAACGAAGAGAATCAAGATCACAGTTCAGGGCAAGACGACAAAAATGATTCAGTGTATCCCGATTCGCCAAACCCGCGAAAAGAAAGTGGAAACTCAGTATTCGGGGATTTTTTCCTAGGCGCATCTAGAAATGAAGATAGGGGAGCATCACCTATAGGAGAAAAAAACGAAGGCTTAGCTTATCCCGAAGACCTCCCTCCATGGTATGAGGATGAATATTATGACGACCGTGACTGGGAACGGTTGCCACGCAAGTCAAGTACCGCTTTGCGGTTCGGAGTGTTCGCTTTTTTCATAGTGGTTCTTAGCTTCCTGACTTACAACTTTGTCAGAGGGTGGGTAGACGACCAACTGAACCCTCCTGGAGAACCTGGAATGGAACTTGTAATTGAAATACCTCAAGGTGCCACTACAGATGACATAGCAAGACTCCTCGCTGACAATAATATTGTCGCTAATGGAACTGTCTTCAGGTATTACCTTCGTTTTAAAAGCTCATCGGATTTCCAAGCAGGAATTTACACCTTCCAAACGGATAGTTCTGTTTGGGATGTAAAAAATAACTTAGAAGCAGGACCAATAGAAGTTACCGAAGATCGGTTTTATGTGACCATTCCTGAAGGTTTAACGCTTGTCGAAATGAAGGAATCCTTATTAGATCAGTTGCCGGCATTTGACCCCGTAGAGCTATCACTTGCTATCGCCCAATCAAGTGAACCAGAAAGTCTTGGTACCGAATGGCAGCGAAACTATAAAGAAGGAATCTTTTTCCCCGAGACGTACGATGTTGACGAATCATTGATGGCTAACGAGCAAAGTCTTCTTGACAGGATGGTTAACCAGTTTGATTTGGTCGCCTCGGAGACAGGACTGGATAATCCGCCAAGTGAACTTGGGGTAAATCCGTACCAAGTGCTTATTATCGCTTCTTTAATTGAGGAAGAAGCTGCTTTGGAGGAGGAAAGAGGGAAGATTGCTCGAGTCATTTACAACCGTCTACAACAAAATATTCCCCTGGGGATTGATGCAACCATTATCTATGCATTAGGCGGCGATCGAGAGTTGACCTTAAGCGATCTAACAATTGATTCTCCCTACAACACAAGAATTGTCCTTGGATTGCCTCCAACCCCTATTTCGTCACCAGGTCAAGCTTCAATCGAAGCAGCATTAAATCCAACGGTGGGTGATTGGCTATTCTATGTTCGCACAGATGATTTTGGGGTTGGGTCACATACTTTTGCTGTAACAGAAACAGAATTTAATGCAGCAGTACAAATCTGCGTGGAGAGAGAGCTCGGTTGTGGCTGACACACTTGATGTAGGATCACCGTCTCTCGCTCTAGTGATAGGTCAGCCTATTGAGCACTCTTTATCACCGATGATTTATAACACGGCATTTGCCATTGATAATTTGAACTGGAAATACAGCGCTTTAGAAGTATCTAAAGAACAGGCACAAGATTTCATTAATGACATTAGGGAAGATAAATATGTTCGAGGCGTATCTGTAACGATGCCGCTTAAAGAAGCTGTTATCCCTTACCTAGATCAATTAACTGAAGCAGCGAATGAACTGAAGGCCGTGAACTGTATTTACTGGGAAGAGGAAACTCTTACAGGGCATAACACCGATGGTGACGGTTTCATAAATTCCTTAATTGCGGATACAGGCGAAGGAATACCTGGAAGTGTATTCGCCGTGGTAGGCGCCGGAGGGGCAGCGAGATCAGTTATCCGTAGCCTTAGGCAAGCTTCAGCGGAAAAAATTATTGTTATCAACAGGAATCACGAAAAAGCTGAATTCGCAGCTGAATTAGGTGGGGAGAATGCGGAAGTCGGAACTTTGGACAGCGTAACCAACTGTAAGTACGTGATCAATGCAACTTCAATCGGCATGGCTGGAACTGACAATGAAGGAATGCTGCCTTTAGCGGCGAGATACCTGACTAGTAGTCAAACCGTAATAGATCTCGTCTATAACCCAATTGAAACCCCGTTACTATTGGAGGCACGCAAAAAAGGGGCAACAGCCATCTCAGGTATCGGAATGCTTGTTCATCAGGCGGCGCTTCAGTATCAACTCTGGACTGGAAACAACGCTCCTATAGAAAAAATTCAAAAAGAAGTGATAAATATAATTAGCAAGAACAATTAGATAAACGAATAACTCCCCACACGACCCTCTACACATGGCTACCCTCATAATGTGGATTTAAAAGAAATTCTAGTAAACCTTGAAGATCGCTCCTACCCAGTTTTGGTGGGATCTGACTGTATCGGAAAAGTTAATTCCTATGTTGGAAATGACGTCAGAAGAGTAGCAGTCGTTACTCAGGAAACCATCGGGATAGAAATTCCTACAGAGAAGAATCAAAAAGTTTTTTATTTGCCAATAGGGGAACAGGGGAAATCTATAGAAACTATTAAAGCACTATGTAGCTCATGGGTGCAATGGGGCATGACGCGTTCAGACATAGTAGTAGCTGTAGGTGGGGGGATGGTCACGGATGTCGCAGCTTTCGCAGCTTCTATTTATCATCGAGGAATACAAGTTATAAATGTCCCAACGACTTTACTTGGAATGGTTGATGCGGCGATAGGTGGCAAAACGGGTGTCAATTTACCTGAAGGAAAAAATTTGATCGGAACATTCTGGCAACCAAAAGCAGTTATATGTGATATCCAAACTCTAACTACACTTCCCGATAGAGAATGGAAGTGTGGTTACGGTGAAATAGCAAAATATCATTTCATAGGAGGAGCGGACCTTAGAGGCATGGACTTGCCATCACAAATAATTGAATGCGTGAAATTAAAAACCGATATCGTTGCTCAAGATGAAAGAGAAGGCGGAAAGCGGGCAATACTTAACTACGGCCATACCCTCGCCCATGCACTTGAGCTGGAGAATCATTTCTCGTTAGCCCATGGAGAAGCAGTAGCTATTGGCATTAGATATGCTGCAGAAGTGGCATTTAGTTTGGGGAGGATAAATCAAACCCGTGTCATGTTCCATGAAGAAATCCTCAGCCATTTTGATCTTCCGTACACATTGCCGTCAAAAATTGATGAAGAGAGAATCCTTTCACTTTTCTCAAGAGATAAAAAAGCCAAGGAAAGCATCACCTTTGTTCTTGACGGAGTAAACGGAGTAGAGCTAGTGAAGGTAGAAAATCAAAATATACTAAGAAAAGCTTTGGAGGTAATTCAATGAAATCCATACTTCTTTTGTCAGGGCCAAATCTGAATATGCTCGGAGAACGCGAACCTGAAATTTATGGCACTGAAACACTTGACACTCACGTTAGCAATGCTAGGAAAATTGCAGACGAAATGGGGTACGAATTAGTCCATTTCCAATCTAATAGCGAAGGCGAACTTGTTGAAAAAATTCAACAAGCCACAGATAACCATTGTGGAATCGTAATCAATCCTGGCGCGCTAACTCACTACGGATGGTCAATCCATGATGCTCTCTCTAATTATCAAGGGGTCGTCATTGAAATTCACCTTTCAAACCCCAACGCTCGTGAAGCTTGGCGACATACTTCAGTAGTAGCTCCCGTGGCTGACGGTTCTATTATTGGTCTCGGCAGTTTCGGATATGAGCTATCAATAAAAGCCCTTGACAATATCATTCAACGCAATGGCGCCTAACGAAACTACTCCCTTCCATAGCGTAAGAGTTGAAAAAGTGAGGAATTGGTTGTTAAGCGAACAGGCTGCTTTCGTCGCGTTCGACCCTATTTCTGTTCAATGGCTAACAGGATTTACCGGTTCAAATGGGTGCGTCTACCTTGATAACGAAAACTTTATGCTGTTTACGGACAGACGCTACATTCTCCAAGCTCCGGAAGAACTAATGAAAAACGCTTCTGCAGCGGAATATAAAATTTGCTCAGAACCATTTAGTGAGATAGCGAAGTTGTGTCTAGACCGCACAGTTGTTCTTGATGGGGGAAAAACTTCTTGGAAGCAGATGAAACAACTCTCCACTAATACGAAGGGGGAAATAGTTGATGCTCAAACCCCCATTCAAGAACTTCGAGCGGTAAAGGACACAAGTGAAATTAAAAAAATAGCAAAAGCAGCAAATATAGCTAATCAGGCGCTCTCCGAAACTCTGAAGAATTTAGATGAAACCACTACTGAGAAACAAATGGCATCGGATCTAGAATATAAAATGAAAGTGTTAGGAGCAACTGGTTCCGCGTATCCTCCAATTGTTGCTTCGGGGTCAAATAGCGCCTATCCGCATGCAACACCAACTGAGATGAGAATCCTAAAAAATTCAATTCTTCTTATCGATGTCGGGGCACTTTATGAGGGGTATAGGTCAGATATGACCAGGACAATACTTGTTAATTTACCTAGTTCGAAACAATCAGAAGTGCTTGAATTGGTCAAAGAGGCACAAAGGATAGCCATAGCAGAAGTGAAACCGGGAGTTCTAGGTAAACACATAGATTTCGCATGTCGAAATTTTTTAAAAGAAAAAAGTTATGGAGATCTTTTCAATCATGGGGCTGGTCATGGCGTCGGATTAGAAATCCATGAATACCCCAGAATAAATAGTAAAAGTGAAGACGTTATACGGGAGGGTATGGTTATTGCTATAGAACCCGGTGTCTACCTCCCGGATTCGTTCGGCGCTCGTTGGGAAGACCTACTTGTCGTAACTTCAACTGGATTTGAATACTTAACTAAGCCGTAAACCCAAACATGACTTTATCAACCATTGGTTAGAGTAGAATCGCTTACCAAGCAAAGGAACCAGAACATGCCGACAGTTTCAACAAATGATTTTAAAAACGGATGGACAATGCTTCTCGACGGCAATCTTTTGCAGGTTGTTGAATTCCAGCATGTAAAACCGGGTAAGGGGCATGCTTTCGTCAGAACAAAATTAAAGAACGTTCGAAACGGTTCCGTTATTGAAAAGACATTCCGAGCAGGTGAATCCGTAGAGCGGGTCACGATCGACAAACGAGAGATGCAATATCTCTACAATGATGGAGAAGACTACGTTTTTATGGATAGTGAAACGTATGAACAAATTAATGTTTCACCCAACTCAATCGGAGACTTAGCCGATTATTTGGTTGAGGCTGAGACAGCGGTACTACTCATGTTCGGCAGTGAAATTGTGGGAACGGAACTTTCTGCATCAGTTGAACTGGTAATAGCTGAAACCGAACCGGGAATTCAAGGCGATAGGGTTTCAGGAGCTACTAAACCAGCGACCTTGGAAACAAGATTAGTTGTTCAAGTCCCTTTATTTCTAGAAACGGGCGAAAAAATAAAAGTAGATACCCGTACGGGCTCGTATATAAGCAGAGCTTGAAAAGTGGCATAAAGACATGATGACAGAAAATGTAGGACAGTTCCCCGACCGGACACCCAGTTACATCATTGGGAGACGCCAAAGCCGTGAAACACTTCTTGGTTTGCTTTACGAATACGCGTCTAAGTCGGAAGGGTTTAAAGAAATTGTCGAACAACTACCCTTAGAGCCCGACGGTTATGCAAAAGAGTTAGCGAGCGCCCTGTTGATAAACCTTGAAGTGATTGATGCAAAAATTTCTGAAGTAAGCCATTCATGGGAATTGGGCAGAATGCCAGCAGTGGATTTAGCGATTCTCCGAATAGCAGTTCTTGAAATTCTACGATTTCCTTCCGTGCCAGCTGTAGCAATAGTTAGTGAAGCAGTTGAACTAGCGTCAATGTATTCTACGGAAACAGCTGGTCCTTTCATTAACGGGGTACTCGCAGAGATCTGTCGTCAGTTACGCCCAGACGAATCGGTAAGTACCGAAACATAAATAATCTTTAAAGAAGCATGTGAAATCAAAATAGCGATGCTATTTTGAATTAGACCGTAAATTGAGTCCGGTGAGGCTCACACGGAGAAAGGCGCCGAGATGGCCGATTCAGAAAGCACGCCCACGCCCCGTAACCGGGGCGTTTTTGTTGCACGTTCCGAAATCATGGATTCGGATGGTGTCAGAAGAGCGCTTTGGCGCATGTCGCATGAAATCCTTGAACAGAACAGAGGACTATCCGGAATCGTTCTCATTGGTTTGGAAACAGGTGGCGTCCACCTCGCACGAAAACTAGCTGTAAATCTTCTTGAGATAGAAGGTCAAGAAATTCCGGTGGGCACTTTGGACGTAGCTTTTTACAGAGACGATATAGGGATGCGTCCTGTTATTCCCGGAAACCCAACAGATCTTCCATTTGATTTAACTTCTCAAATAGTCGTCCTTGTCGATGACGTGCTTTTTACCGGAAGAACTATACGAGCTGCGATGGACGCCATAGTAGATTTTGGTAGACCCGCAGCTGTCCAATTAGCAGTAATGATAGACCGAGGGCATCGAGAGCTACCCATTAGACCAGACTACGTGGGGAAAAATTTACCAACGAGAAGAGATGAACTTGTCGATGTTCAAGAAACAGGAGTTTGGTTAGGACACATTGAGAGTAAAGAATCATGAAAGTGAAACACGTACGTGGAATAAGTGACCTCGGGAAGAAAGGTATCCAAGAAATTCTCTCATTAAGTGACCACTTTCTCGAAGTTAGTTCAAGGAGAATCCCAAAGGTACCTGCACTACGAGGTAAGACCATAGCGTGGCTGTTCTATGAGGACTCTACTCGAACACGCCTAAGTTTTGAGACAGCAGCTAAACGGCTATCAGCTGACACTATGAACTTCAGCGTGTCCTCCTCATCGGTTAAAAAAGGTGAAAGCCTGCGAGACACAGTTGAGACGGTTTCGGCAATGGGAGTAGATGCAATAGTGGTAAGGCACGGTTCTAGTGGAGTCCCGTGGCTTCTTTCGAGATGGACCGATGCATCAATTATTAACGCTGGTGATGGATCTCATGAACACCCCACGCAATCTCTTCTTGATTGTTACACAATCCAAAAACAATTTGGTGAGATTGAAGGTAAAAAAATTGTAATCGCTGGAGATATTAAACATTCACGTGTGGCAAGATCAAATGTCGCTGCTTTTAAAGCAATGGGAGCGGAGATCGTTCTCGTAGCTCCGAGGACGCTCCTTCCAGTAGACACCACTTCATGGCCTGCAGAAACTAGCCAGGACTTTGATGCATCGTTACGTGACGCCGATGTTATCTACATGCTTCGAATGCAACTTGAAAGACAGAAAGAAACATTTGTGCCTTCTCTACGTGAATACACAAATGACTTCGGACTTACTTTGGAAAGAGTTAAAAAACTTCAAAAACATTCAGTTATCATGCACCCAGGACCGATGAATCGCGGCGTTGAAATTGCCAGTGAAGTACCCGAACTTGAAAACGCGCTAGTTACCAATCAAGTGTCAAATGGGGTAATTGTCAGAATGGCTGTGCTTTATTTCTTACTGGGAACAAGTGCAGATCTGCCAGAAGGGAATGGCAGCAATGAGTAGAATTGTCCTTAAAGGCGGACTTATCCTCGACAAAAGTGGTGAACGCAATGCTGACGTACTTATAGGAGACGATGGGCGCATAATCGAAATCTCTAAGGGGTTATCTGCCAAGAGAACGATAAATGTAGAAGGTCAAGTGATTTCAGCAGGTTTCGTGGATCTAAATGCACATTTTGCTCAGCCAGGAAATGAGAACGCAGAGACTTTCGAAACAGGCACTCGAAGTGCCGTAAAGGGTGGCTATACAGCTGTTGTTGCAATGCCTGACACAGAAATAACAAATGACAATGCAGAAACGGCTAGGTCTATAAAGACATTGACCGCAACTGCTATTTGTCATGTAGAAATTGCCGGGGCAATAACGGTTGGGAATCTAGGAGAACAAATTGCGCCGCTTTCTGAAATGGCAGCACTCGGAGTTAACATTTTCGCTGATCCTCAAAGCTCTGAAAAAAATGACCTAACCATAAGACGCTCTATGGAATATTCGGAGAGGCTAGGGGTTAATTTGCACTACGGATGCACGGGAGGATCACTCGCACTAAAAGGTCAGATGAATGAAGGTGTGATTTCGTCCAAACTCGGATTGGCTGGAATCCCAACCGAAGATGAAGAATTAACTGTTTTTCGATTATGCAAACTGGCTAAAATGACAGGTGCGCGGGTGCATTTGCAACAGTTATCGAGTGCGTGTTCAATTCAAATCGTGAATGAAGCACAGTCAGAAGGAGCGAACGTCACATGCGAAGTCTCCCCTCACCACTTCGCGTTAAATGAAACGCTGGTAGAGACCTTTGATGGGAGATATAAAGTGTCACCGCCTCTTAGAACGCAAGGGAATGTCGACAAAGTGCAAAAAATGGTAAGCGAAGGGAAAGTAGACGCAATAGCTACTGGGCATAGGCCCTACGAAAATCATTTAATGGATTACCCATTCCAAGAGTCACCGCCCGGGACTATCGGATTTGAAACCGCATTGGGTGCAGCTATCTCGTACTTGGATTTATCCCTCAGTGAGATACTTAACTTACTATCATGGAAGCCAGCAGAAATAGCTGGATTAAGCGATTCTCATGGGGGACATATAATTCCTGGAAGGCCTGCCAATCTGACTGTATTTGACCCTAAGAAACCATGGGTTGCTAATGGGTCAGAAATGGCTAGCAAAAGTTCAAGTAGCGTCTTTGAAGGTATCTCCTTGAAAGGATTAGTAAGTCACACACTTGTGGATGGAGAGCTAGTAGTAATTGAAGGAGAAATACAAAAATAATGAACGAAGAAGGTGGTCAGAATTAAGGAATCAGCTCTGGTCCTAGCGGATGGAACAATTTTTGAGGGAGAAACGATAGGATATTCGCCTCCTCAACAATTCGCTACAGGTGAAGTTGTCTTCAATACCGTGCTAAGCGGATATCAGGAAGTAATTACTGACCCTTCATATGCAGGTCAAATAATCACTTTTACCTACCCGCATATAGGTAACTACGGAGTAAATGGTGAAGACAATGAAAGCCGAAAACCTTTCTGCCGGGGCGTAATAGTAAGAGATTTAGCTAGACGCCACAGCAATTGGAGAGCTTCCGGTGATTTAGACTCCTTCTTAAAGAAAATGGAAATATCAGGAATCGCTGGTTTAGATACGCGCCGCTTAACCAGGCATATAAGAGAATCGGGAGCGATGCCGGGGGCTTTCGGAACAATCAGCGAAAGTGAGTTAAAGAAGATTGCGGAAATGGAATCTGGAACTTCTGGAGTCAATTTGGTTGGTGAAGTGACCTGTACGGAAAGTTACTTAGTGGAAGCAAAGGCATCCGATTCAGAGCCTAAGAAGCGAATAGTTGCTATTGACTTTGGAATAAAAAACACAATTGTTGACTATTTAACGGAGCTTGGAGACGTTTACATTATGCCTGCTTCTAGTTCTCCAGAAGAAATCCTTGCTATCTCGCCTCACGGAGTATTCCTATCCAATGGGCCTGGAGATCCTGAAGCAGTAGAAGGGGCTCCCGAAACAATTTCACAACTGATTGGTAAAGTCCCAATCTTTGGTATTTGCCTTGGGCACCAACTGTTGAGCTTAGCTATTGGAGGGACTATCAAAAAGATGCCCTTCGGACATCATGGAGGAAACCATCCAGTCAAAAACCTTCAAACAGGAATTATTGAAATAACAAGCCAGAATCATAATTTTGCAGTTGAGGCAGCCTCCGTTAAAGGTAAGGCCGAAATAACTCACATAAATTTAAATGATGGATGTTGCGAAGGCATACGGTTAAGGACCGCACCTGCTTTCAGCGTCCAACACCACCCTGAAGCTGGACCCGGACCCCATGACAGCGCCTACTTATTTAAAGAATTTGAAAGTCTGATGGAAGACAGAGATGGCGGTACAAATGCCTAAACGTAATGACATCAAAAAAGTGCTTCTAATAGGGTCGGGACCAATAGTGATAGGTCAAGCATGCGAATTTGATTATTCGGGGACACAAGCATGTAGGGTCCTTAAAGAAGAGGGGTATGAAGTCGTACTAGCGAACTCAAATCCAGCAACAATAATGACAGATCCGGATTTCGCCGATGCTACATACATCGAACCTCTCTCCGCTCCAGTATTAACAGAAATAATTGCCCAAGAAAATCCTGATGCGCTACTTCCAACACTTGGTGGACAAACTGCTCTTAATTTAGCTATGGAGCTTGAGCAAGAAGGTGTTTTGCAAAAATACGGAGTTGAACTTATAGGAGCCGATGCTAAAGCAATCGCTACTGCAGAAGATCGAGCGAAATTCAAAGAGGCGATGATAGAAATAGGCCTATCGGTTCCTACAAGCGGCGTCGCGCACAGTATGGACGAAGCAGAAGGCATTGTTAAAAATATCGGTTTGCCCGTGATAGTTCGTCCGGCTTACATACTCGGAGGCAAGGGGACAGGTATTGCAGAGAACTCTGAAGAATTTACCCGCCTTGCTTCAAATGGGCTGGCAGCAAGCCCGATAAATGAAATATTGATAGAGCAATCAATAAAAGGCTGGAAAGAGTACGAGCTAGAAGTTATGAGGGACAAAGCCGATAACTGCGTAGTGGTATGCACGATAGAAAACTTTGACCCAATGGGTGTCCATACGGGAGATTCAATAACAGTAGCCCCCTCCCAAACTTTGTCAGATGTTGAATACCAACAATTACGAGACGCCGCATTTGCATGTATGAGAAGGGTCGGGGTAGAGACCGGAGGTTCAAATGTCCAATTCGCTGTAAACCCAGAAAATGGCGAATTTGTTATAATCGAAATGAACCCTCGGGTGAGTAGATCTTCTGCGCTAGCTTCAAAAGCTACAGGTTTTCCTATAGCTAAAATCGCTACCAAATTAGCTATGGGTTATACCTTAGATGAAATCCCAAATGATATAACTAAAAAAACACCAGCGAGTTTCGAACCAACGATTGATTACGTCGTTACAAAAATCCCTAGATGGGCGTTCGAAAAATTCCCCGGTACGAAAGCAGTACTGGGGACACAAATGCAGTCAGTCGGCGAAGTCATGTCAATAGGACGGACCTTTCCCGAGTCTCTCCAGAAAGGTCTCCGGTCGCTTGAACTTGGTCGAGACGGACTCAATGCCGATATCGGAGAAAAAGATTTCGCGAATTTCAACGACACAGATTTACTTTCAGCTGTAATGACTCCAACTCCAGCAAGAATATTTCAAATAGGAGAACTTCTCTATCGAGGGGTAAAGGTTGAAAAGATCCATGAAGCAACCTTGATAGACCCATGGTTTATTGATCAATTGGAGATAATCGTAGAAGAACGCCGATTCTTGGAAACTGTGAACCACGAGAGCATCACGAACAAGGATCTACGTCGGGCAAAAAGGATTGGGTTCAGCGATAACCAACTCTCCTACTTATGGGGTGTTAGTAGCGATGAAGTCCGAAAGAGACGAACAGATTCAGGCATCATTCCTGTATTTAAAACTGTTGACACATGTAGCGCTGAATTTGAAGCAAATACCCCATACCACTATTCAACGTATGAAGATACTTGCGAAGTTACCAAATCCGAAAAACCAAAAGTGATCATCCTAGGTTCTGGACCAAACCGTATCGGTCAGGGTATTGAGTTTGACTATTGCTGCGTTCATGCCAGTTTCGCTTTAAGTGAAATCGGATACGAAACAATAATGATTAACTGCAACCCCGAAACTGTTTCAACTGACTATGACACAAGCGATCGGCTTTTCTTTGAGCCGTTAACTGAAGAGGATGTTAAAAATGTTTTGGATGTAGAGAAGGAATCAGCTAAAGCTGCTAATGGACCAGGCATTGCTGGGGTAATTGTCAGTTTAGGAGGACAAACACCACTCAAACTAGCTTCTTCGCTGCCTCCGGAGTTGATCTCAGGGACCCCTCCAGATTCTATTGATTTGGCGGAAGACAGAGAAAGATGGAATTCAGTTTGTAATCAATTAGAGATACCTCAACCACCAGGCGGTACAGCCGTAACCTTTGAGGATGCAGTAGCAGTTGTGGAGAGAGTAGGGTATCCAGTTCTCATCCGACCCTCATATGTTTTGGGTGGGAGAGCAATGAGCATTGTTTATGACAAAGAACAATTGGAAGATGCAATGTATGAGTTGAGCTCTGAGGGAAGTTTGGGGAAAGAAGGAGGACTCTCTTCGGAAAGACCAGTTCTAATAGACAGATTCCTTGAAGACGCTACAGAAGTTGACGTTGATGCTATTCGAGACGTGAATGGCGAAGTTCTAATAGGGGGAATCATGGAACATGTGGAAGAAGCAGGTGTCCATTCTGGCGACAGTGCTTGCATGACCCCTCCTGTTAGTCTCAGCACAACAACAATTGCCACTCTCGAGGAGTATGCCACCCTCATAGCTGACCGCTTAGCAGTGATTGGATTAGTCAATATTCAATTTGTTGTCAAAAAAATAGGAAATTCTGAAACAGTTTTTGTCATAGAGGCAAATCCTCGTGCGTCAAGAACTGTCCCATTTATATCCAAAGCTATAGGAGTTCCTCTGGTAAAAGTCGCAGCCCGAGTAATGCTTGGCGAGACTCTAAGCGATCTCAGAGAAAATGGGATGCTAGTGGGAAGCAAACCCCACTCCCATACAGCTGTTAAAGAAGCTGTCCTCCCATTTAATAGATTCCCTGAAACTGATGCGATACTAGGTCCTGAAATGCGCTCAACCGGAGAGGTCATGGGGATAGATATAACTCCCGGTCTAGCTTTCGTAAAAAGCCAAATCGCTGCGGGAATGTCGCTACCTGAAAATGGAACCGTATTTCTTTCGGTTGCTGACCGAGATAAGGAAATCGGAGTTGAAACGGCAAAGTTATTAACCCAATTAGGGTTTACAATTGCTGCTACCAGCGGCACTGCAGCAGTTCTAAGTGAAAATAAGATTGAAGTAACTGATGTTGTCGCAAAATTGGGAGATAAAAGTGGAATAACTGCACTTGAGCTTATTGAATCAGGGAAAGTCGGTCTTGTTATCAATTCTCCTCGCGGGCGTGGGCCACGTGCAGATGGAGCTCACATACGTAAAGCAGCTGGAGAGCGAGGAGTTCCTCTCTTGACAACAGCTTCTTCTGGTTTGGCCTTAGCAAAAGGTCTAGTGGATTGGAGAACGCATCCGCTTAAAGTTCGACCATTGCAGCATTTCCATTATTCGCAGTCACTAAAACAATCAAAACTAGATTTTGACTGAAAGACTATCGGAGCAGAAATAATGAATCCCGAAACTTACCAACCGCTACTAACTGAAATCGGTGAAACTACTCTTCAGAATCCAGTGATGTTGGCTTCAGGCACAGCTGGTCACGGAACTGAACTGTCTTCATCAATTAATCTTGCTTCTGTAGGAGCCTTCATCGTGAAAAGCCTCGCTGTATTCGAATGGGAAGGAAATAAAGCACCTCGTCTCCATGAAACACCATCGGGAATGCTAAATAGCGTTGGTCTTCAAGGTCCCGGACTTAGTTACTGGATCCAAGAAATTCTTCCTAGCTTGGTCACACATGGAACCAAGGTGGTTCTTAGTATTTGGGGTCGCACGCTAGATGATTACTCAGGGGCGGCAGCTCTATGCACGGACCTTCCTCCCGAAGTAATAGCTGTTGAGTTAAATATTTCTTGCCCAAACATAGAGAATCGCGGGAAGATGTTTGCCCACTCACCTGAATCTGCAAAATTAGTTATAGAAGCCACAGAGAGCATTTCAGTACCACGTTGGGCGAAGCTAAGCCCCAATGTGACCAACCTCGTTGAAGTGGCGGTAGCAGTTAAGGATGCTGGCGCTGATGCCGTCACCTTGATTAATACGTTGATGGGAATGGCTATAGATGTTGATAAAAGAGCTCCGAAGCTAGGTGCAGGCGGAGGAGGTCTAAGCGGGCCAGCTATTCGCCCTGTTGCAATCAGATCGGTATACGAAGTTCATCAAGCTTTACCGGATTTTCCGATAATTGGAGTTGGGGGGATTGCATCAGCAAATCATGCTCTTGAATTCTTGATGGCAGGAGCAACAGCGATTCAAATAGGCACCGCGAATTTCGCTAATCCAAAAATATCTGAGAAGGTCATCAAAGATTTATTGAAGTGGTGCGAGGATAATGAGATAAGCAACCTTAGAGAAATCGTGGGGAGCGCCCACAACAGCAAACCTGAATAAGATACACGGAATAGGAAAGCATGGAAGAAGAAACTGAAATTAAGCCAGAGATCACAAAAAAATTAGCTCTTGCGCTAGACGTTGATGACTTAGTGGTAGCAGTTCGTTTGGCAAGAGATTTACAGCCCTACTTTGGAGTTGCAAAAGTCGGTTTAGAACTTTTTAGCGCAGCTGGACCAGACATACTTGGAACGCTAACCGAGATGGGATATAAAGTCTTCCTAGATCTGAAACTGCATGATATTCCCAATACGGTAGAAAAGGCTGCACGGGTCTTGGGATCGCTAGGGATAGATTACCTAACCTTACATACTGCTGGAGGGAGAGAAATGGTTGAAGCAGGGGTTCGAGGTCTTAATGAAGGTGCGGGAAACGCAGGGCTTGAAACCCCAATAGCGCTAGGTGTCACTATTCTCACAAGTCAGAAAGAAACTCCAATGGATTTGATGAAAGAACGTTTTCATATAGCAAAAGATTCAGGATGCCGGGGGGTGGTCTGTTCCGCAAAAAATTTACCGGAAGCTTCGGAAGAAATACCTGAATTAGATTTTGTCGTTCCTGGGATCAGACCAGCTGGTGTCGACTCCCATGATCAAGCTAATATCGCTACTCCGTTGGGGGCTCTGGAACAGGGAGCTAATTTGCTCGTAATAGGGCGAGCTGTAACACAATCACCTGACCCCAGAAGGGCAGCTAGAGAGATAATAATGGAACTCTCCCAAATCCTGCCAAAAAGTAATTAGTATTCACCAATCCGCCACATATGAGAATTAGCATTTAGGTATGCCTGCCCCACCTAAACTTACTGATGCCCAACGAAGAGCTGCTTTACAAAAGGCAGCGGAAGCTCGTCGAGTAAGAGCGGAACTGAAAGCCCTGATAAAAATGGGTTCTTTAAATATAAATGATGTACTTGAGAAGTCAGATACAAATGAGATCATTAGCAGAACCAAGGTCTTAGCCATTTTGGAATCCATGCCAAAAATCGGAAAGGTTAAGGCTAGAAGGATAATGGAAGAAATTGGGATAGCGGAGAGTCGGCGACTCCGAGGGCTCGGAGATCGACAAAGAGCTGCCCTCGTATCCGAGTTTAGTTGATAACTAGCTATGGTCATTGTCGTTTCCGGTCCCGGTGGGGTCGGTAAAGGAACCATCGCTGAATATCTGGTAAAAAAATTAGACAACCTTTGGCTATCAAAAAGTTGGACTACGCGCAAAGTCCGCTCAGAAGAAGACGAAGATAGTTATGTGTTCGTTAGTAGAAAAGAGTTTGAAAAAGCTATAGGAGACAATCGGTTTCTTGAGTGGACTGAATTTCATGGGAATCTCTACGGGACTCCGTTGCCTGAAGCCCCAGACGGATTTGACGTCCTTCTTGAAATTGATGTTAACGGGGCGTTATCAGTCGTTGAACAATCAATAGAAGCTCTCCTTATATTCGTTGATGCTCCTTCTGTTGAGGATCAAGAAAGGAGACTCCGAGGTAGAGGGGACCCAGAAGACGAAGTGCGAAGACGGATCTTAGAGGGGGAGAAAGAGCGACAGATTGCTTCGGATCTAGGAGCGATAATTGTTATCAATGATGATCTTGAACGGACTATAGAAGAGATTTCAAGTTTAATAAATGCAAACCGTTAAATGAGATATTGAACTAACTTTTTGAATTGCTGGCTCAAACGTTATATTTGCCGACGTTAAGGTTACGATATAAATAAGAAATTTTCAGTGCCAAATTACGATGGTAGATGGGAGAAGCAATGACGAGTGAAAACAATTCGATGATTTACCCTAAGATTGAGGGTTTGCTTGAAAGGTCAATGAAACAAGGTGAAGAAGACTCGGACTCTAAATTTCGTCTAGTCACTTTAGCTGCTCAAAGAGCTCGTCAAATTAATGCTTACCGGAATCAACTTGATGGAGGTTTGGGTGGTTCTGTTCCCCCTCAGGTTCCTGCTGAAGGGATAGCCAAACCTTTGTCTATATCATTTGAAGAGATTATTCAGGACAAGGTAGTAGCAGGTGAGAAAAGAGAACCTGAACCCATCGTTGAAATGGAAGAATTTGAAGAAGAGGCAGAAGAAACCGAGCAATAGGTTGATTGGGCAATAATGTTCTCTGGAAAACGTGTCGTATTAGGTGTAACGGGTGGAATTGCTGCTTACAAAGCGGTAGAGATCTCTAGAAGACTAGTTGATGCTGGGGCTCACGTTTCTCCAATTATGACAAATGCGGCAAAGAAGTTTCTTGGGGAAGTAACGCTAAGTGCTCTTGCGAGCGAACCTGTACAAAGCTCACTATGGGATGAGCAAAATCCAATTCCCCATACGAATCTTGGACAACAAGCAGATTTGCTTCTGATTGTTCCAGCGACAGCAAACCTTATTGGAACCTATGCAGCTGGAATATCCAATGATTTGCTCACATCAACCCTTCTAGCAACACGCGCACCAGTACTGATCTGCCCAGCTATGCATACAGAGATGTGGGAACATCCTGCAGTGCAAGAGAACTTGGAAACACTTCGTAGGAGAGGCGTTCGGGTCGTAGAACCAGAAGATGGAATTTTAGCTGGTGGAGATATTGGCAAAGGTAGATTAGCGGGAGTTGAGAAGATTCTTGTTGAAGCTGAAACAGCACTCACGAAAAATGATCTTGCAGGAGTACGATTTCTGATAACAGCAGGAGGCACGAGAGAACCTATTGACCCTGTTCGCTACATTTCTAATCGGTCTTCAGGGAAGCAAGGGTACGCGTTAGCTAAAGCAGCAAAAATTAGGGGGGCTGATGTGACTCTAGTGACGACTATGGATCGACCAACACCTTCAGGGATAAATGTCCTTTGTTCAGAGACAGCCGAAGAGATGCAGACGGTAGTAATGGCAGAACACATGAATAACGATGTCGTCATCATGGCTGCAGCAGTAGCAGATTTCCGCCCAGCAGAAATTTCAGATCACAAAATCAAGAAAAATGATGATATGGATACAATCAACCTTGAAACTACTCATGATTTCCTTATAGATCTTGGCGCTAGGAAAAACTCAAAACAAATCCTAGTGGGCTTCGCTGCAGAGACCGAAAACCTAGAAGAAAACGCTCTTGGGAAACTTCGAAAAAAGAAACTTGACTTAATTGTAGCTAATGACGTTTCACTCCCTGAAGTCGGCTTCGCCCATGACACGAACGAAGTGACAATAATTAGCGAGAATTCAAAATGGACATTACCGCTTTCAGAGAAACGTGTTATCGCGGATGGGATCCTTGACGCAATAATTGAGATACACCAAGAACAGACAGAAAAGGACGCATCATGAACCCATCATTCACATTCACTTCTGAATCAGTTACTGAAGGTCATCCTGACAAGATGGCTGATCAAATTTCTGATGCGATTCTAGATGCGTTACTAGAGAAGGATCCTCTGAGCAGAGTAGCGTGCGAAACGCTAGTTACGACTGGGATGACACTCGTAACAGGCGAGATAACTACTGAAGACGCTTACGTTGACATTCCAGGAATAGTCCGAGAGACGATATGCAAAATAGGCTATGACAAGCCATCATTTGGATTTGATGGGAATACGTGCGGTGTCATGATTGCCATTGACGAGCAGTCAACCGATATTGCTCAAGGGGTAGACACATCCATTGAAGCACGGTCAGGCATTGCTGAAGATGAGTGGGACGCCATTGGTGCAGGAGATCAAGGGCTTATGTTCGGTTACGCAACGAATGAGACCGGAAACTATATGCCACAACCACTTGATTTAGCTCATAAGATGGCGAAACAATTGACTGAGATCCGTCGAAGCGGAGTGGTCCCGTATCTTCGGCCCGATGGAAAAACTCAAATAACTATAGATTACGAAAATGGTAAACCTGTTCGGCTGAAAAATATAGTTGTATCTTCCCAGCACAACGCCGGAATAGATCGATCACATCAAATTGAACCAGATTTAATTGAACACGTTATAAGACCAGTAATTCCTGAGCAATTCCAGGATGATGATTACGATGTGCATGTCAATCCTTCTGGACGATTTGTGATAGGTGGACCTGTAGGCGATGCCGGCCTCACAGGTAGAAAAATAATTGTTGACACCTACGGGGGGATGGCGCGCCACGGTGGAGGGGCATTCTCTGGGAAAGATCCCTCCAAAGTTGATAGAAGCGCAGCGTACGCAACCAGATGGGTGGCTAAAAACGTTGTTGCCTCCGGAGCAGCCGAAAGGTGTGAAGTCCAAGTAGCGTATGCGATAGGAATTGCACGACCAATGTCAATTCTCGTAGAAACTTTTGGAACTGAGAATGTAGATCCTGTTACTATTTCCGAAGCCATTAACGACATCTTTGATCTAAGACCTGCGGCGATTATCCATAACCTTGACTTACGTCGTCCTATTTATGCACAAACATCGGCTTATGGCCATTTCGGACGTGAAGGTAATGATTTCACATGGGAGAAATTGGACAAGGTCGATGATTTGAAAGAAGCATTAGATATCTAAGAACAAAAACCTTCCTCACCCAAATAAGGAAAAGTAAACTACCTTATAAACATGACAGTAGTAGTGAACCCTGAGCCCCATGTTGCTCGAGTAATTCCAGATATTGACGCGGTGTCAGGAGAGTTCGACTACGAAATCCCTAATTCATGGCATGAGGATAAGCGTATTAACCAGATACAGATCGGGACGATAGTTCGTTTCCGTTTTCGTAACCGAATCGTCCGGGGTTGGGTCAGTGATATCAACCCAGATGACGTTACCGAAAGACAGTTACTGCCGCTTAAACAAATAAGTGGGATAGGTCCAACAACTGAAATCATCAAGTTAGCTCGTTGGGCAGCGCGTCATTGGCATGGACCAACAGCGAGGTTCCTTCGAATAGCGAGTCCGAAAACAATGATCAGAACTATCCACGAGTCAGGTAACCAACCAAAACCTAGAAGCACTCAAGGTGTAGAGAGCTACACGTCCAAAGGATTTAGTAGCACTGTTATAACAATCCCGCCGACAGGAGACCGATGGCCGTGCATCTTAGAAACGGTAAGCAATGGGAATGCTCTAATTCTAGTTCCATCACTAAATCAAGCACGATTACTAGTTGGACGCCTTAAAAAGTTGGGAATACCCGTGGGCCTACACGGGAAAGAGTGGTTGCTTGGAGCTAGAGGAGCAACGATAGTAGGAACTAGATCTGCCGCTTTCGCCTCGATAAAAAATCTATCCTCCATACTTATGATAGATGAACACGATGAAGTCTATGAAAATGAAGCAGCGCCAACGTGGCATGCACGAGAAGTCGTTCTTGAACGAGCTAAACGGTTAGAGATCCCCGTTACCTTCACATCTCCAATACCTACGCCTGAGATTCGGGAGTGCTCGCAAATACAAAATGTGGGAACTGAACAAGAAAAATCTGGCTGGGGAACAATAAAAATAATTGATCCACGTGTTGATAGAGCAGCGCGCGGTGGGCTATGGCCGAGAGTAACAGTAGATGCCATAAAAAATTCAGACAGGGCAGTTATAATTTTGAACAGGAAAGGGCGCTCTAAGCTACTAGCTTGTGCCACTTGCAACGAACTAGTGACGTGTTCTGAATGTGGGTCAGGGATGCAGCAACCAGATGAAAATCATTTGAGATGCGCTAGAAATGGTCATGAACGTCCCATTTCTTGCAGACATTGTTTGTCAACAAGATTAAAAAATCTGCGTGTAGGTGTTACCAAAGCTGTAGAAGAGTTAGGACACCTACTACAAATAAATGTGCAAGAGGTGCAAGCGGATACAAAAGATTTGAATTTAGATTCAAATCAAGTTTTCCTCGGCACAAAGGCCGCCCTTCATAGAATTGATTGGGCTGACTTGGTAGTTTTTGCTGATTTTGATCAAGATCTTTTCGCTAAGGGATACCGAAGTGAAGAGATGGCGCTTGGGTCGGTGATACGGGCTGTAAGAATAACTAATACGATAGGACGAAGCGCTGGAAGCGTCGTCATTCAAACTAGATCCCCTCAGAACCAACTTGTGGAAGTTGTCAAGAACAACGACATCAAAAAATGGTCTGAAATGCAAACCAGCCGAAGAGCTTTGCTGGCGCTTCCCCCATTCGGTTCTTACGCCACTATTTCTGGTCCGGGAGCAGAAGATTACGTTGAGAGATTGCCTATGTCTGAACGTTTGGAAATTCTAGGACCGTCAGAAGGCTCGTGGATTATCAAATCAGGTTTTCATGATGATCTTCTGAATGCGCTATCGGAAACTACAAGACCTCAAAAGCGGTTACGAATAGCAGTGAATGCTCTGAATGGATAGCCTTTACTCAATTTCTTTCATCCACTCTTGCCGCCGAACTTCATAGACGGCAATAGATGTAGCAATCGCTACGTTTAATGACCCTATTTTGCCGAGCTGAGGAATGTAAGTAACCAAATCGCATTGTTCAAGGAGAGTCGATGGAATCCCTCTATCTTCATGCCCGACAAGAAGACAAACGTCCCCCTCTAGGTTTGCTATGTGAATGGGTTCAGCTTCACTTGATAGTTCCAAGCCAACGATTTTGTATCCCTGAAGCCGAGCAAGTTCGATCGCAGCACTTTCATCATCAATTTCGTCCCATTGTATGTATCTTTCAGAACCCAAAGCAGTTTTCCCTGTCTTTGAATTATCTGGGGTGGTTGAGCCTGAAACGAACCAAATATGCTCAACTCTTTCGGCGGCCGCTGTGCGAATAATTGAACCCACATTGTAAGGCCCTTGAACGCCGACAATTATCAGTGAGACTCTTCTATAGGTTTTTTTACGCCATTGGCGATGGAGCCGTTTCAATTCTGTGCTTGAAAGGATCTCATCCATTTCTACCTACCTCTAAAAGTCGGAATCCCTTGAATGATTTTAGCCTATTCACATTCCAGCCTTCTCTCTCCATCCATGAGTGGAGGCTATCAGATCCCAGATTTTTGTTTACAACCAGTATCGCAGACCCTTCAGGTTCCAATCTTTCTAACCAAACCAAAAGGAAACTTCTCATTTTTTTCTTTCCAATTCGTACAGGAGGGTTAGACCATATGAGATCAAATCGCACTTCTTGCGGAATTTCTTCCGGACGGCAGGCAACTGAATTGGATCCGATAAGATTTTTTGCGGCTAAATATAAAGCGCGGTTATTTATGTCTGTAGCCCAAAGCTGAGCTTCGGGGAAACGGTGCTCAAGAACAGCAGCGATTGGGCCATACCCGCAACCTAAGTCGAGCATTCTTCTGGGTGGGTTATCTGGTGTGGGTGCTTCTAAAAGTAAAAACTTTGTTCCAAGATCAATTTTTCTGTTTGAAAAAACACCACTGTCTGTTCGTAAAGATCTTGTTAAGTCAGGTAATGCAAGTTCAACGAAGCTTTCACGCGACGGAGAAGAAGGGTCATTATCAAAATAATGTGAATGTCTTTCCATTTAAGGAACAGTACAGCCTCCCATCGGTGTTTAACCTCCTATATCCTAGAAGTATGAATTCATTTGAAATTAGAGTCTTCGGCGATCCGGTTCTGAAAAAAGTAGCAAAAGAAGTTGAAGAGATTGACGAAGATCTCCTCAGCACTTGCGACCGCATGCTCAAAGCAATGTATGAAGCTCCAGGTATTGGGCTCGCTGCACCTCAGGTAGGGATCAGCAAACGATTTTTTGTCTATGACTACGGAGAAGGTCCTAGAGTGCTCATAAATCCTGTTATTAAAGAAAGTCATGGAGAATGGGAATTTGAAGAAGGTTGTCTGAGTATTCCGGGTCTTTCTTGGAATATTTTGCGACCAAAAGTTATTTTCATAACTGGTTTCGATTTGGATGGAAAAGAATTATCAATAGAAGCTGATGAATTGGAATCACGTTTATTCCAACACGAAATGGATCATCTCGATGGGAAGCTACTCCTCGAATATCTTGAAGAAGATCAACGAACTGAAGCTAAAAAATTCCTTCGACAGCGGATGATGGACATAGGTGAACAAAGCGGTTTGCTCCCGTCAGGGCTAAATGACATTGCTTGATATTCCAGAACGGGTTCAGAAGGTCGTTTACCTAGGGACTCCGGAGATAGCAGTTAGCCCCTTGAGAGAAATCTATAATAATGGAATTGAAATAACGCTAGTCGTAACAGGCGAAGATAAGCGTAGAGGTCGTGGGGGCACAAAAACCCCAACTCCGGTAAAAGTAGAAGCCCAAAAATTAGGAATCCCAGTTTCTCACCGGTTAGAAGATATTGAAAGCGTTAAAGCTGAACTCGGTGTAGTTGTGGCGTATGGGAAATTAATACCAGAAGAAACTTTGCAGGTCTTGCCAATGGTCAATATTCATTTTTCGCTCCTTCCTCGTTGGCGAGGAGCGGCACCACTTGAACGAGCAATTCTATCAGGAGATAGATACACGGGTGTTTGCATAATGCAAGTCGATAAAGAATTGGATGCAGGAGGAATTTTTCGTATGAAGGAGGTTCCTATCTTGGAAGAAGATTCGTTAGGGGAATTGAAGGAGAAATTATCTGCCGAAGGCAATAAATTGCTGCTTGACTGCTTCAATAAAGGGTTCGGTGAACCTGTACCACAGAAGGGAGAAGCAACTTACGCAAAAAAGATAACTGCAGATGACTTCAGATTGGATTGGAATAAATCAGCTGAACAGATCCATCGTATTGTTCGTCTGGGGAAGGGCTGGACGACAATCAAGGGGAAACGACTAAGAATCCTAGAAATTGAAAACTCCTATGATGAAAACCTTAATCCAGGCGAGATAAAGGGAACAAAGGTTGGAACAGGTGAAGGAACGATAGAGTTACTCACCGTTAAGCCATCAGGTAAAGAAGCGATGGATGCGCGTTCTTGGGCTAATGGATTGCGACTTGATAGTAGGGGTCAATTAGGAGAATGACTGAAACGACAGGTGCTGAAGTTAGGAAAGTAGCGATTCAGTGCGTTCTTCGTATAGAAGAATCTCAAAGTTACGCAAATATCATCGTCCCTAAAATAATTTCTGCTACCTCTTTGGGAATTCGGGATAGAAAGTTGGTAACAGAAATTGTTTACGGTTCAACCAGAATGAAAAAAGCTTTGGATTGGGCTTTTGATAGATACCTGCCTGCGCCACCACCTCCAGCTTTACGCGCATCACTTCGTGTGGGAACATATCAAATTCTCTTCATGAGAGTTCCAGATCATGCAGCAGTAAATGCAACAGTTTCTGCAAGCAGCAAGCGCAATAAGGGCGTTGTGAATGCGGTTCTTCGCAAAATAACTAGGGAAGGGCAAATTCATTGGCCCAACGATCCAACTCGTCTAAGTTACCCTGACTGGATCTTAGAACTGCTCTCGGATGACCTCGGGACTGAACAATCAGTTTCTATGTTGGAACATATGAATTATGCGCCAGAAGTCTCAATACGCGAAGACGGCTATCACCAAGACAGGGCTTCCCAGTGGGTGATTGATCTTATGCGCCCAGAGAAAAACGATCTGGTTCTTGATCTCTGCGCAGCCCCTGGAGGCAAATCAACTGCTTTAGCGCGTCAATCATCTTTAGTGATAGCCGCCGACATCAACCCATCTAGGCAAACATTGATCTCCCAAAACCTAAATACATTAGGTCTGAAGAACGTATTCCAGGTTATTAGTGATGGAACTTCACCACCATTTCCAACAAAATCATTTGACAAGGTACTAGTAGACGCACCTTGCTCTGGACTAGGAGTTCTTCACAGGAGACCTGACGCAAGGTGGCGAATCTCTAAAACAGATGTAAGTAATTTAGCTAAATTGCAAAAACAACTTCTATCATCGGCATCCAAACTAGTGAAACCAGGTGGAAAATTGGTTTACAGCGTCTGTACCGTGACTCGTTCAGAAACTATAGAGGTAGCCCAAGAACTTCAACATCGACACCCTGAGTTAGAACCGATTAAATTAACGGATACTAGGTGGAGACCGAACGGGAATGGATTGCAAATTCTTCCTCAGGACTCAGGAACAGACGGAATGAGCATCTTCCAATGGACAGTTTAAAGCATTTGAAACCGCTTCAGGGGTGAGTCGGATCTAAAGCTTCGGTAAGATTCAAGAATGGGAAATTATAAATCTCTAGAAGCTAAAATCGTTACTGTCTCAGATGGGGTATTCTCTGGCCACAGAGACGACATATCAGGCGTCAAAATCGAAGAAGTCCTTGCCCTAAATAACTGGGATGTAGTAGCAACAACAGTAGTTGCTGATGGAGAAGAGAGTGTAGCAAAGGCTCTTCTTGATCTTTCCAAAGATTTCCATGGATTGATCGTGACAACAGGTGGAACTGGATTCGGACCACGCGACCTTACTCCAGAAGGGACAGCAAAAGTAATTGAAAGAACAGCACCTGGAATAGCTGAATCCATACGACTCGTTAACCCACTTGGCAGACTTTCAAGATCAACTGCAGGAACGCTTGGGGAAACACTGGTAATCAACCTCCCCGGATCTGCTAAAGGGAGTATAGAGTGCCTAGAAGCAGTTATAGATATCCTCGGTCATGCTGTAAGACTCATAAGTGATAATAGTGACCCCCATCCAGAACATGGGCGAGATGATGAGTGATTTAAACAATTGGGACGAAAAACAGATGGAGAGAGCCATCAGAAATGCAGAAAACGCTAGATTAATTTCTTCCCCAAACCCATGGGTAGGTGCTGTCCTAGAACTAGATGATGGAAGCGTCTATGACGGTTGGACTCAGCAAGTCGGGCACGAACATGCTGAAATAATGTGCCTAAACGCAGTAAGCGGGGAGGTGACAGGTGGAACTTTGTACACCACTCTTGAACCATGCTCGCATACTGGGAAAACTTCTCCATGCGTGGATTCAATTATTTCGTCAAAGATTAAACGCGTAGTGATCGGAATGCTTGATCCTGACCCACTCGTTAATGGGAAAGGAATAAAAAAACTTGAGGATGCCGGAATCCAAGTTGATCTCAAAGTCCAACAGGAATTAGTAGAGAACCAACTTCGACCCTACATCCATCACCGTAAAACCGGTCGCCCATATGTCACCCTCAAAATCGCAGCGTCTTTGGATGGAGGCATCGCAGCGCCAGACAAATCAAGCCAGTGGATTACTGGCGCAGAAGCTCGCGAAGAATCACATAAATTACGAGCCCATGCAGATGCTATTTGTGTTGGTATAGGTACAGTCATTTCTGACAACCCTAAATTAACTGTGAGAGACTGGACTCCAGAAAATGAAACTATCGCAGTTAAAGATCCGAAAAGAATAGTTCTTGGGAAAGCACCAGAAGGGGCAGCTATTCATCCTTGTTTAGAGCATGAAGCAGGAATAGAAGAATTGCTAGACCAGTTAGGGGAAGAAGGCATAATGCGACTATTGGTCGAAGGCGGAGCAAAAACATTTAAAAGATTTCATGATTTGGGAGTGGTTAACCAATATGAAATATTCTTTGCACCTGCTTTTTTTGGTGGGGGAAATGCCATCCCCATCTTCTCTGGTGATGCAGTAGATAGTATCGCTGAAATTTGGAGAGGTACCGTCAAGGAGGTTACTCAAATAGGAACTGACATAAAGATTACGATAATTCCAGAAGATCAATAAATACTGTTAGTGAGCCCTATAAAAGCTGTACCGTTGAAGATATGTTACAACTAGTAATCCCAAAAGGGTCATTGGAAAAATCTACGCTTGAATTATTCGCAGACGCTGACCTATCCATTCATAGAGGTTCTTCCGTTGACTATAAAGGTTCAGTTAAAGACCCCAGAATTGACAGTGTGCGTATACTTCGACCACAAGAAATAGGGAAATACGTAGCAGATGGGTTATTTGATCTTGGGATAACAGGACGAGACTGGATAGAAGAAACAGCAAGTAATGTTCAATCACTTGGCGAGCTCCACTACAGCAAAAACACGGCTCGACCAGTAAATATTGTTTTAGCGGTTCCAGAAGAGAGCCCATGGGAAGAAGTCAAAGATTTGCCACAGGGTGTGCGAATCAGTACAGAATATCCGGAGTTAACAAGATCATATTTCCAAGCAAATGGGATAGAGGCAGAGCTCCAATTGTCTTATGGAGCTACTGAAGCAAAGGCGCCTGAAATAGTTGACGCCGTTGTGGACATAACTGAAACTGGCCGAGCTCTGCAGGCAGCAGGCCTAAAAGTTATCGGAACCGTCCTGACTAGCTTCACAGAATTGATTGCCAATCCTGTTTCCTACGCAGACACGGAGAAACGTCTAGCTATGGAACAGATTCAAACATTGCTGCAAGGAGTTCTGGAAGCAAGAGGGAAAGTCATGGTGAAAATGAATGTCTCAAAGCAGGACTTAGGATCAGTGATAGGCATTCTCCCTTCAATGAAATCCCCAACAGTTAATGAGTTGTTTGGTGGAGAAGGCTACGCAATCGAGACAGTAGTACTAAAGGAACAAATAAATATTCTCATCCCGGAACTACGTGGATCCGGAGCTACCGATATTGTTGAGATTCCGATTTCAAAGATCGTGCACTAATCCCACGCGACAGGAAGACTCTTTCTTCCCCACAAAAGAAAAGGCTCGATCCTTTCCGATTTCGTAGTTAGACGAAGTTTCGGGAATCTCTCAGCAACTTCTTGAAGGGCAAGTCGTGCTTCGAGTCTTGAAAGTTGGGCTCCTGGGCAGAAATGGCGCCCTAACCCGAATGAGAGATGCTTCCTTAAATCCTCAAGTTCTCTATCAAGGCGGAAAGTATCGGGGTCCTCAAAAATATTGGGATCTCGATTAGCGGCGGCGTAGGTCGCCATTACTTTTGAACGCTCAGGAACCCTTATTCCATGAAGATCAATGTCAGAAGTATTTGTCCTATATAAGCCCAGAACAGGCGCATCAAATCGTAAACTTTCTTCTACCGCAACTGTATAGAGAGACGGATCACACTTAATTTGTTCATAGAGTTCGCGATTGGAAAGGAGTCGCCAGAAAAGGTTAGTCAATAAAGACGTTGTCGTTTCATTCCCTCCGACCAAAAGCTGGTTAAGCATTACTAAACGTTCTGTGTCAGAAAGCATCCGGTTGTCAACTTCAGCAAGAAGAATCCCACTTATGACATCATCGGGGATTATTTTTCCGATGGGTTGATCGCTCATGTCATTGATATCAAGGCCTGCATTTTTTAGAGCAGATCTTCTAATGTCCAACTGCTCAAGAAGATATGAATTCATCGCCTCTCGGGGGGCTTTAGAATCTTCAGCATTTGGAGATTTCGAAGCAGCTAATTGGGCATCACTCCAAGCTTTAAATTGGTCTATGTCTTTAGTTGGGATACCTAAAATTTTGGCTATGACGAGAACTGGTAGAGGGCATGCTAATGCATCATGGAGATCGCCCTTAGATTCTCTTTCCATCTCATCAACTAACTCTTTCACTAAAACGGTTATTTCATCTTCCATGGAAGCAACATGTCTAGGAGCGAAACTCTTTTGTATCAAATTCCTATACCACGTGTGTTCAGGAGGGTCGCTAAATAGACACCCTTGAACAGAGTATCTGGGCATTTGCCCGTAATGACTTGACCACGTCTCGACGTCCGTGAGCATCTCCGCCACATCTTCGTAGCGGGTCATTGTATAAAGCGGGTGAGAAAAATCATTGTGTTTATGCAACGGACAATCATTTCTGAGAGACTTATAGAAAGGAAACGGATCGTCTAGGATTTCCGCAGAAAAGGGATCGTAACGTTGCTCTTTGCCCATACGTTTATCGTAGATAAAAACTGTCTACATCGCACGAATTCAGAACATGGCTACTCAAAATACACTCTATGCTTTTGAGGTTATTGATTTTATCCCTTCGGATATTTCATCCCAGTACACCTGAGGAAGGTCATGGGCCATATCTTCAAGTATCAAGAGTTCCGCATTCGGTATAGCATCTGCGGTTGAAACCCCACAATGTAGAGGAAGTAGAGGATCTAGTGAACCATGAATGACAAGGCAAGGCATTTCAAGGTTTAAAAGTTGAGACGTTCTATCCCCGCTCATGGCTATTGCGCCGATTTGAAACCCGACACCTTTAGGGTGGAAACTTCTATCAAAATTTTTCTGTGCTTGGTCTCGAGCAAAACTTTCGTTCCAGTGAGGGCCAGATAGGGTTTGCGAAGCAGAAACATTCACTTCGATTATTTGGGCCCGACTATTTTCTGGTGCCGTCAAAAGAGCATTAAGCGCTTCTTCCGTTGGGGTAAACTCTTCAGATTTCCCAGTAGATGACATAATGCTAGTTAAGGAAAGTACCTTGTCGGGATACTCTATCGCTACCGTTTGTGCGATCATTCCACCCATTGACGCTCCAACAATATGAGCGGCTTCAACTCCTAGAAAATCAAGTAGAGAAATAGCATCTTTCGCCATATCTGAAAGTGAATAGTTGGAAATTGCACCTTCGCCAGCTACGACACTTATAAGTAGCTCTGCAGAGTCGTGCGGCTCCCCATCTGTTTTGGTTGATAATCCGCAGTCCCGGTTATCAAAACTGATTACGAAAAACCCCTCTTCAACAAATTTTTCTACAAACCCCTCAGGCCAACCAATTAGTTGGGCCCCAAGCCCCATTATCAAAAGAAGGGGAGGGTGATCGGAGTTTCCCAATGTTCTATAACAGACTCTGATCCCGTTAATATCAGCGAAATTATCTAAATTATTCAAAACGTTTCACTCTTCAAGTACTTTCGTTTACTTAACAGTGCATCCATCTCAACTCTCGACCTTTGTTTCTTCCACAGCTAAAGAATCTCTGATTTGCACATACGCCATTTGTATTTGTTGAAGAGCGTCACGAAGAACTGCTTCGTTTTGACCCAACCGATTCTCAAGAGAAGAAAGAATTGCTGTCATGGCATCAATTGCTATCTCTGCTGCGTCAAGCCCAGGCGGTTGGCTGCTTAAGTGGATAGCTGCTAATTCATATATTCCCATAACATGGTTCGCAACAACCTCAGAAGCTGGTGTTTCAGCAAGGCGCTGCCTAGCCTCTGCTAGTTCTGCGGCCATAGTTCTTGCTTGTTCTTGCTGTTCAGGAGTCAGATCTTCAAAACCTGGCACATCATTTATGTCTTCGCTCTCCTGTATGGTCTGGTCATTCAGTGTAGATTCTTCTTGGTTTACCTCATGTTCACCGTCAGGTGTCCATAAACTCATATGTTCCTCCTATGTTCCCTTACCTAAGACTTTATAGATGTCTGTGTCAGAACAGTTATTTTTCCGTGTAATCTAGTAAATGACCTAAGAGATAAATAGGTTTGAGAAAGTGCTGTCGAGAGGCAGTCGCCTTGCCACACCAGTAATTGGGCAGTGAGTTGGGTGCAACATCAGAACTGGTTGCAGTTCAGGGTGCTGACTACTCAGCACCCTTATTTTGTCTCAAAGATCGAAACTAAAAACTAACTTAAGGAGTTACAACTTGATAAGGAGTTTGACATAGCTGGGAATCAGGAGCCTCGCATCAACGAACAAATACGTGCCGATGAAGTACGGTTAGTGTCGCCAGATGGGGAACAAATAGGTATAACACCATTGTCCGAGGCTCTAGAGCAAGCCCGAGAATTTGACCTTGACCTTGTAGAGGTGGCAGAAAACGCTAAGCCTCCTGTATGTCGGATTATGGACTATGGGAAATACAAGTATGAGGCAGCACAGCGGGCGAAAGACTCCCGGAAGAAAAGCACTAACATCGTAGTAAAGGAACTGAAATACCGACCCAAAATCGCTCGAGGAGATTTTAATACCAAAACGAGTAAAGTAAGGAAATTCCTAGAGGACGGGCATAAGGTCAAATTGACGATTATGTTCCGTGGGCGTGAAGTCCAGCACCCCGAACTCGGTAGGAAAATCCTCGATGAAGTGTCAGAACAGATGGAAGACATCTCTGTTCAAGAGTCATATCCACAACTCGAAGGAAGAAACATGACAATGGTTCTTAGTCCTGACAAAAAAGCAATAGAGAATTTAAGAAAAGCAAAAGCTCAGAAAGAGAAAGAAAACGATTTCGAGGTATAGAAATCATTGAATGCTGAAAAGAACTCACGAAGGAGACAATAAAGATATGCCAAAGATGAAGACACACAAAAGTTCAGCCAAGAGGTTTAAGAAAACTTCAAGTGGCAAACTCAAAAGAGGGCGTATGCATAGAAACCACTTAGCTGAAGCGAAGTCTCCCAAACGGAAGAGGCAGGCTAGAGGTCCCGCCGAAGTAAGCGCAGCTGACACTAAAACAGTCCGCCGAAATTTAGGCATATAAGAGAACCCCGACCATCAATTCCTTGGTCACTAATCAGGAGAAACGAAATGGCAAGAACAAAATCATCTGTTCACAGTAAGAAACGTCGAAGGCAAGTACTAGGCCGGGCCAAAGGCTACTACGGCAATAAAAGTAGGAGCTTCAGGGCAGCTAATGAACAAGTAATGCATAGTGGGAATTATGCTTTTCGTGACCGACGGGCACGCAAAGGAGAGTTCCGGAAACTTTGGATTCAACGAATCAACGCAGCTTGTCGGCAAAATGGCACCACATACAGTCAATTTATCAACGGACTCAAGATTGCCGAGATTGAGGTAGATCGAAAGAACTTAGCGGATTTAGCTGTTAATGATTCTGCTTCCTTTGCTGCTCTCGTGAAACTAGCTGATGAGGCAGCCTCTGCGAAAGCTAATTAATCCTAAATGAGCGGGCTATCTAAGAACAATGCGAGAATCCGTGAACTCCGCAAAATTATTAAGAACCACAAGGAGCGCTCAAAATCAGGGAAATTCGCAATAGAAGGACTTGAACTTCTACGCGAATCCATAGCTACTGGACATTCTCCTATAGATGTCTTTCTTTCTGAATCCTCGGACCTAGGAGGAACAGTTGAAGCATTAATTCAAGAGACAGAAGCGAAGTTATGGCGAGTAGGTGACGGTTTGATTGCGTCTATAGCGTCAACGGTTACCCCACAGCCAGTTATAGCTACCTTGCAAAACCTAGATTCTCCAATAGCGGATGTGATGTCTAGGAAGCCAACTTTTCTGCTAGTTGGAATAGAGATCAACGAGCCGGGGAATGCAGGCTCAATTATTCGTAGCGCAGCATCCTCTGGGGCGCATGGAGTCATCTTTTCAAACAATTCTGTTGATATCTATAACCCTAAAACAGTTAGATCATCTGCGGGTGCAATCTTTAGAGTCCCCGTTGTCCGAGGAGGTGAGACCTCAGAGATTATCAAGCAGTTGAAAGAACAAAATTTAAACCTTGTAGGGTTATCTGGAAAAGGAACCGAGACTTATACCGATATTGACTTTCTCAACCCATTCGCTGTGTTTTTAGGGAATGAAAGCAGAGGATTGGATTCGATCGTAATGAAGGACATGGATCAACTCGCAGTAATCCCAATGGATGCAGGTGTGGAGTCATTAAATGTATCTACAGCAGCATCCGTTGCATCATTTGAAGCAAAACGCCAACGCTCTGCTACTAGGTAAGAAATTCACTACATTGAAGAAAAAGAAAAGTATTTGATTAAATCCCCGTAGGGACCCTTAGCTACCTGCGAGAATAGAGTTATCAAGGAAAAACTTAATGATTGACTTACAGAAACTATCCCAAGAAGCGAAGGAAGCATCAATAACGGCTTCGACCGTTGAGGAGCTTTCAAAAGTGCAGAATCAATATCTTGGGAAAAAATCAGAACTTGTTAAAGCAAAAAAAGGACTGGGATCTATCCCAGAAAGCGATAGAGCGACGGCAGGTAAAGAACTTAATGAAGCTCGTGAGAGTATTGAGATTATTTTTACCGAAAGGAAATTAGAGATTGAAGAAGCTGAGTGGGACTTGAATCTCGCTTCAGAGAAAATCGACCTTACGGAATTGCTAAATCCAATTACTCGAGGCCATTTACACTTGATTACTCAGGCTAGAGATCAATTGGAAGACGTATTTGTTGGCATGGGTTTCACGGTTGCCGAAGGACCAGAAGTTGAAACCGCCTGGTATAACTTTGAAGCACTAAATATTCCTGATTGGCACCCAGCGAGAGGTAACTTCGACACTATATTTGTTGATCTCGGAGAACCTGAGGAAGTCATGCTTCGGTCACACACTTCTCCAGTTCAAATCCGCACTATGGAGCGACAAGCCCCTCCAATTTACATAGTCGCCCCTGGTCGCACCTTCCGAACGGATAGCGCTGATTCAACTCACCTGCCTGCTTTTAACCAAATCGAAGGCCTTGTTATTGATAAAGGAATAACGATGGGGGATTTGGCAGGGACAATAGATGCGTTTGTGCAAGCATTTTTCGGGAAAGAAGTAAAGTCAAGATTGCGCCCCAGCTATTTCCCATTTACCGAACCTTCAGCTGAGTTTGATATCTCCAGACCTGATGGCAGTTGGCTCGAGTTGGGGGGATGCGGGATGGTTCATCCCAACGTCCTGTCGAATTGCAACATTGACCCTGAGGAATGGCAAGGCTTCGCTTTTGGTTTCGGTATAGACAGATTGGTTTCTATGCGTTACCAGCTTGATGATATTCGAGAACTGGTTCTTAACGATGCCCGTTTCCTGAGACAGTTCTAAGGGGAGAAATGAAAGTTCTATTGTCATGGTTGAAAGAATTCGCGCCAGATATAGACGGTGACCCAGTAGAACTCGGCGAAACACTAAGTGCATTGGGGTTAGCTGTTGAGTCGATGTCGATAATCGGGGAAGAACTATCTGGGGTGGTCGTGGGCCAAGTACTGGAGTTGAAGCCTCACCCTAATGCGGAACGCATTCAACTTGTTGACGTGGATCTGGGTGATGGAGAGCCAACTCAGATTTGTTGCGGGGCATTTAATATGTCCGTTGGGGATTTTATTCCTGTAGCCACAATTGGGACAGTAATGCCCGGAGGTATGGAGATAGCTCAAAGAGAACTACGTGGAGAGTTGTCTAACGGGATGTGCTGCTCGGCAAGCGAAATTGGCATGGGATTAGATAGTGAGGGAATCATGATCCTTTCCAATCCCAATGCGGATCTGGAAATAGGGACACCTCTTAATCAGGCGCTGGGGATAGAGCCCGATGTCCTTTGGGACTTAGAAGTCAACGCCAATAGACCGGATGCGATGAGTGTTGCAGGTGTTGCCCGAGATCTAGCAGCAGCACTTCAGATTCCCTTTGCATTTCCAAGGATAGATGTTGGGGAGAGTGGGAATGCGAATGAAACTAATGTTTCGGTCCGTATACAAGACGCATCGCTATGTGGAAGATTTTTGACTCGAGTGATAAAGGGTGTCTCTGTTGGTCCGTCACCCAGATGGCTGCAGAATCGACTGGTTAATTTAGGGATGAGGCCCATAAACAATGTCGTTGATATTTCAAATTACGTAATGCTTGAGCTCGGTCAACCAAATCATACCTATGATATGGCCAAAGTTGCAGGTGGGATACTTGGAGTCCGGCGCGCAAGCAATGGGGAACTCATTACAACCCTTGATGGGACTGAAAGAGAACTTAGCGATATTGACGGTGTGATAACAGATGCAGATGATAAACCAATCGGCATTGCAGGGATTATGGGAGGAGAATCTACAGAAATTTCTGAAACCACTGAAGAGATCATTGTAGAAGTTGCGTGGTGGGACCCTCCTTCTATATCAAGAACTGTCAAGAGACTGAATCTGATGAGCGAAGCTTCGATCCGTTTCAGACGTGGAGTTGATTATGGTGAGAATATGGTCCGAGCAGTAGATCGTGTTGCAGAGTTGCTTGCGGAATGCGGAGGAGTTGCAACATCGGGAATAGTGGAAGCAAAGGGAGATTTACCTGATCGTTCACCGATTATTGTTCGCCCAGCTAAAATAAATGCTCTTCTTGGAACAGGGTTAACTCCAGACGCTATGGAAAGGCACCTGTCTTCAATAGGTTTTGAAATAACCCAAAAAAGGAAAAATTTGAACGTGACCGTTCCGACATGGCGCTGGGATACAGAAACGGAAACCGACGTAGCTGAAGAGATAGCAAGAATGCACGGTTACGAAAATATCGCCAGAACAGTACCACGTGGATCACAGGCCGGAGAACTGAGTCAATTTCAAAAAGACAGAAGACTTGTACGAGAGGTGCTAGTGGGTGTTGGTTTTGACGAAACAATGCCCATGCCATTTCTTGCTCCCGGTGACCTGAAACTATCTGGTTTGCCAGAAGAAGCTATTTCACTTTCGAATCCTTTGGTTCACGAAGAATCTTTACTTAGGACATCTTTGTTGCCTGGGCAGTTAAAGCTAATAGCGTACAACCAATCACACCGGATAAACGATTTAAAATTTTTTGAAATTGGTCACATCTTCCTCCCTCCGGATGAAGGAGATTTATTACCGGATGAGAGAGAACACCTCTCCGTCGCAATTGTTGGGGAAGATGCCCCTTCAGCTGTGAAAATCCTAAATCTCCTTGGAAACGCTCTCGTACTGCCGAATCTTCAACTCAAAGAACTAACTGCAGACGGTCTTCACCCCAGGCGATCCTCAAGTGTTCTTGTAGCGGGTAAACCTTATGGTCATGTAGGGGAGATAAGCCCGAGAACACTTCAAAGATTTGGAATCACTGGAAGGGTAGCTTGGCTTGAGCTAGACCTTGGAAAACTTTTGGAAGGCCCACATGGGAAACGGAGGTATGTCAAAGTTTCTAAATATCCCACCAGCGATATTGATTTAGCATTCGATGTTCCGGAATCAGTGAGATCAGCTGAAATAGAAGGTTGCCTGCGCAAAGGCGGAGGAAAATTATTAAGCAATCTTATGCTTTTCGATTCATACAAAGGTGAATCAATGGGTGAGGAAAGGAGAAGTTTGGCATACAGGCTTCGGTTCCAGTCAACAGAAACGACCCTAACAGATAGTCAAATTGGTGAGTTGCGCCAAAAATGCATTGATGAAGTACAGAAAAAAACAAAAGCCAGAATCCGAGAATAATGCATAGATATGCAAATAAATGCATATCTATGCATTATTCTGGTAGAGTAGAAGTATGAAAAATATCGGAATTGTCGGCGCGTCTGGATTTACAGGAGCAGAGTTGCTCAGATTACTCACAAACCATCCAGAGATAAACGTCGAGGTTGCTACGGGCGAAACTATGGCAGGTACACGTATCTGTGATCTCTACCCTAGTTTGGCTTCTGCTTATCCAACTATGGCATTCCGCGAACTAAACCTTGAAGAACTTAAAGGCTTAGATGTAATTTTCTGTGCATTGCCCCATGGGTTAAGCCAAAAGATTATCCCGAATCTTATCGGTAAATCCCAAATTATCGTTGACCTAGGGTCCGATTTCCGTCTTAAGAACCCGCAAGACTATATCGAATGGTATGGGCTGGAACATTCATGTCCCGAATACCTAAAACAAGCAGTTTATGGTCTACCCGAATTATTCAGGAAGAATATAGAAGAAGCGCAACTAATCGCCGCTACTGGGTGCAATGCAGCAGCTTCCATTTTTGCGTTAGCTCCAATGATTCACTCCGGGCTAATAGAAGCCAATGGAGTCGTTATAAACCTGATAACAGGAGTGAGTGGAGCAGGGCGACCCCCTAAGGATAATACGACATTCTGCGCTGTCGATGAGAATATCGTTCCATACGGCTTACTAACGCATAGACACACTCCAGAAATAGAACAAGCATTATATGAATTCACTGGCAAAGAGACGTCGGTTTTATTCACTCCCCATCTTGCGCCGATGAATCGTGGCATTATAGCCACATGCTACGGCAAACTAATGAGCGAGACCACTACAGAAGATGCTTTAGATCAGCTAGCTACTTTTTATAAAGATGAACCATTTGTAGTCGTTGATGAAAGACCGCCCTCAACCAAGTCAACTCTTGGATCAAACACTGTTCACCTAACTGCACGAGTGGACCAAAGAACAAAAACTCTAATTTCAATTGCGACGTTAGACAATCTCGTGAAAGGGGCATCAGGAATGGCGATACAGAATGCCAACTTGGCGTTAGGTTTTAATGAAACGACTGGCTTACCTATAACGGGACTTTACCCATAGGAAACCAATGAATATTTCACCCTTAGCACCATCCGAGTTCCCTAACCTTCCCTCCGTTGAAGGGGTGCAGATCGGCGTAGCGGAAACTGGAATGAGGTATGCGGAAAGAAAAGATCTCTGTTTAGTAACAATGCCTGAAGGAACATCGGTTGCTGGGGTTTTCACAAAGTCTCTCTGCCCATCGGCACCAGTCGAATGGGATAAGGGAATAATTCCCTTTGGAACAGCAAGAGCACTCCTCTGTAATGCTGGCAATGCGAATGCATTTACGGGGAAGCCAGGGGAAATAGTTGTAGAAGCAAGCGCGGAATCTCTAGCTGATGAACTTGGCATAGCCCCCCAGGAAGTTTTCCTTGCTTCAACTGGAGTCATAGGCGAACCGTTTCACCCTCAAGAGATCATCAAGAGTTTTCCTGAGCTTCTTTTGAAAAGGAAGAAATCCGATTCTATAGAATGGGAAAAAGCTGCAAATGCCATTAAGACAACGGATACCTTTGCAAAAGGGTCCTCATGTACCGTTGAGGGAACGGAAGCAGTTGTTGTTGGAATTGCAAAAGGTAGCGGAATGATCGCACCTGACATGGCAACCATGTTGGCGTTCATCTTTACCGATCTCGCAGTGCCTGCTCCAGATCTCCAGAAAGTAACCCGCAAAGCGATAGCAAAAAGTTTTAATTCAATAACTGTAGATTCGGACACATCGACCAGTGATACGGTTTTGCTTTTCGCAACGGGGAAATCACATGTAAATGCGGCTGAGCACATGGACGCGTTTGAGGAAGCAGTTCAGAAAGTCGCTCTCGATTTAGCTCACCAAATTGTCCGAGATGGAGAAGGAGCGACGAAATTTGTTGAAGTTTTTGTAACCGGAGCTACAAATCATCAATCGGCTCAGATTATTGCAAAAAGCATAGCGAATTCCCCATTAGTTAAAACAGCCTTAGCGGCAGAGGACCCCAACTGGGGGAGAATCGTCATGGCAGTAGGTAAGGCAGGTCAACAAGCAGATAGGGACCTCTTGAAGATATGGATTGGAGATGAACTAATAGCTGAGCACGGTAAACAATCTGACACCTACCAAGAATCCAATGCGGCTACTCATTTACAAAAAGACCAAGTGCGAATTCATGTTGATATAGGGATAGGAAATGGGGAGTCCAAGGTCTGGACTTGTGACCTAACCCATCAATACATTGAGATAAATGCTGGGTACAGATCATGAGGTCGACAATGGAAACGGAAAAAGAAAACGAACTTTTCAGCCCTACCGACCGAGCTCAAGTACTTATAGAAGCTCTCCCGTATATCCAAGATTTCGCAGGGAAGACGGTTTTGATAAAAATAGGTGGAAGCACTCTTGTTAATAAAGACCTATTCCACCACTTTGCAGAAGATATGGTCCTTCTTCATTCGGTGGGTATAAAGCCCGTGGTTGTGCACGGAGGTGGACCTCAAATCGGAGAACGCCTTGCAACTGAAGGCAAAGAAAGCACCTTTATAGACGGTCTTAGAGTTACTGACGAAGAAACATTGGCAATTGTGAAAGAAGTCCTCAAGGAAGAAGTAGGAAAGGGGATAGCGGATGCCATCACCAATCTCGGAGGGAAAGCAGTTAGTGTCAGTGGTGAAGAGAGCAACCTAATCCGTGCTGAACAACGTAATGAAGAACTAGGCTACGTCGGAGATATTAGCAAAGTCTCCACAACCATCATCAAGAAAATAATCAATGAAGGCTACATTCCAGTCATCTCTACAATAGGTAAAGATGAAAAAGGACAGAGCCTTAATATAAATGCTGATACTGCTGCAGGCGCTTTAGCAGGCTCATTAAAAGTAGAGAAAGTCGTTTATTTATCTGACGTTCCAGGGTTATTACTAGAAAAAAGTGACCCGCAAAGCCTTATCTCAGTCATCGCTGACAATCAGATCGAAACAATGATCGGAACCGGAGGGATCTCAGATGGGATGATACCCAAAGTAACTTCCTGTATTGAAGCACTCAAGCTAGGGGCCCAAAAGGCCCACCTACTAGATGGGAGAATACATCATGTAGTGCTACTGGAGCTTTTCACCGATAGCGGCATAGGAACGATGATCATCGGTGGAGGAACACAATGAAAAAACATTCAGAGATAATGGATGACCAAATAAAGCTAACTTCATGCCCCATCATGCCAACATATGGTGCCCCTTCAGTTATGTTCATCAAAGGGAAAGGAACAGAACTTTGGGACAACGATGGGAAAAGATATCTTGATTTCGTTGGCGGCTTAGCTGTACAAACTCTTGGTCATGCGAACCAAGAGATCGCAGATGTTCTTGCTGATCAAGCATTAAAACTAACCCAAGTTTCAAACTACTGGGCAACTGAACACGCTCACCATGTAGCAATTGCTTTAGATAAAGCAATTACTGGAAGGCACGAAATTGAGAGCAACGAACCTTATTCGCCATCAGGCCAAGTTTTCTTCTGTAATTCCGGTGCTGAGGCAAACGAATTAGCTTTTAAAATCGCGCGGAAATCTACTCCTGACGGCATGTACGGAGTTATAACCACGATAGATTCATTTCACGGAAGGACACTTGCTGCTTTAGCAGCTTGTGGGCAACCACATAAACACGCACCATTTGCTCCCATGCCAGAAGGCTTCTCGCACATAGAACGTGGAGACCTGGTAGCTCTCAATTCAGCTATCAACGAAACCACTGCAGCTATCCACCTTGAACCCATTCAAGGAGAAGGTGGTGTCTGGGAAAATAGTGAAGCATTCATGAACGGGGTTGAGAAACAAGCTCGGGACAATGACCTTCTCTTTATGGTAGATGAAGTTCAATCTGGTTTATGTAGAACAGGTGAATGGTTTGCATTTCAACATTATAAAGTTCAACCTGATGTGGTCTGTATCGCTAAAGCACTTGGAAATGGATTCCCCATCGGTGCAGTTTGGGCGAAAAATGAAATAGCGTCAGCCTTTCAAGCAGGAGATCACGGAAGTACGTACGGAGGGAATCCGCTCGCTACGTCAGTAGCGAGAAAAGTTTTAGAGATAATGAAGCGGGACAACTATGTGGGTAAAGCTCAAGAAATAGAAGAAGTATTGACACAGTCTCTCCTAGTGCTTCCAAGAGTTCTCTCAGTTCGTGGTAAAGGCGCAATGCTGGCAGCAGAATTAGATAGTGGGATAAGTAAAGAAGTAGCTCTCAAGGCAACTGAAAACGGTCTTCTGGTGAACCCAATCACCACTACAGCACTTCGCTTCACTCCACCATTAACTACTAAAACGTCTGAGATAGAAGAGGCAATGGAAATCCTGAAAGGAGTTCTTGATGACACGCCACTTACTTGAAATTGATGATCTAAATTCACAAGAAATTGAAATTGTTCTTAATTGTGCAGAAAATCCTGCAAACTCTAGCTTGCAGGGCAAAGGCGCAGCATTGCTATTTGAGAAACCATCCAACCGGACCAGAAATTCAATGGAAATGGCAGTCGTACAACTCGGCGGACACCCAGTTACGATACGTCCAGACGAAGTTGGACTGGGGAAGAGAGAGAGCACAGGAGATATCGCCAGGACCTTATCCTGCTATCACGCGGTTATTGGAGCTCGCGTGTTCGATCATGGAACTATTAAAGAGTTAGCGGAATACGCTACTGTTCCTGTGATTAACATGCTCTCTGATGCGTCACATCCTCTTCAAGCGCTCGCTGACTTACTAACCATAAGACAAGAATTTGGGAAACTAACCGGCTTGGAATTGGCGTACATTGGTGATTCAAACAACGTCGCTAGGTCGCTTGCAATTGCGTCAGGCCTGGTTGGAATAAATTTCCGGATCGCTTCACCAAACGGATACGAATTCGCTGACACTGACACGGAAAGAATTCTGCAAACAGGAATTAATCTTGTTCAGACAGACGATCCTGACGTAGCGATAGAAGGGGCTGACGTGGTCTACACGGATGTTTGGACATCAATGGGGCAGGAAAGCGAAAGGGACGACCGACTGCAAGACTTCTCAGACTTTTCTGTTACTTCTGAGCTATTGAAGAAGGCAAGCAAGAAGAGTATCTTTCTTCATTGCCTTCCAGCCCACCCAGGAGAAGAAGCAACTCGAGAAGTTCTAGATGGGCAAAGTAGCAGAATATGGAAACAAGCAGAGAACCGAATGCATACAGCAAGAGGTCTATTAATGTTTCTTTTGAATGAAGGAATTGAATAAATATGGCATCTAAGAGACAAAGACAACACGTAATCACCCAATTGCTTGCGAATAATTCCGTGAGTTCTCAAGAACAATTAATAACTCTCCTGAAAGAAGAAGATATAGAGGCCACACAGGCCACTGTTTCAAGAGATTTAGATGAACTCGGGTCAGTGACAGTGAGAGTCAGTGGAGGAATAATGGTGTACGCCATCCCAGAACTTCCAAGCGATCATTACGTTCACCAAGACCACCTAAAAAGAGTACTTGGTGAGTGGGTAGTGAAGGTAGGTGTTTCACGAAACATAGTCATGTTGCAAACACCACCAGGATCAGCTCATGTAGTTGCATCAGCCCTTGACCGAGCCGGCTTAGAAACTGTTTTAGGGACAGTCGCTGGCGACGACACGGTAATGGTGGTAGCTAGTGAAACATGTGATGGGTCAGTGCTCGCCGAATCATTAAGCCAGCTATCGGGATTGGAATAGGATGAAAGAAAAAATGGAAGTTAAAAAAGTAGTTCTTGCTTATTCAGGAGGATTAGACACTTCAATAATTCTGAAATGGCTGCAAGAGACTTACAAATGCGAAATAGTCACTTTCACTGCTGACATAGGACAAGGTGAAGAAGTTGAACCAGCTCGAATAAAAGCACGGGAAATGGGTATCCCAGATTCAGATATATTCATTGAAGATCTACAAGAAGAGTTCGTTGCCGAATACGTCTTCCCCATGTTTAGAGCCAATGCGATCTATGAGGGTGAATACCTGCTCGGAACTTCGATAGCTAGACCATTAATTGCGAAACGGCTCGTTGAAATTGCCAACGACACTAATGCTGATGCGATCAGTCATGGAGCCACTGGAAAGGGAAATGACCAAGTACGTTTCGAATTAGGGGCGTATGCGCTCAATCCTAACATCTCTGTTATAGCTCCCTGGAGGGAATGGTCCCTAGGTTCTAGAGAATCTCTTATGTCATACGCAGAGAAGTACAACATTCCAGTAGAAATGAAAAGAGGAAAAGAATCCCCATTTTCTATGGATGCGAACCTTCTCCACATCTCATACGAAGGAGGGCCATTAGAGGACCCATGGAATCAGCCCCCTGATGAAATGTGGCGCTGGTCAGTAAGTCCCGAAGCGGCTCCAAATGAAGCAACATTCATAGAACTCACCTATGAGAAAGGTGATATCACAGCGATCGACGGCAAAGAAATGACTCCTGCAGAGGTCCTAAGAGAACTCAACAAACTCGCAGGGGAAAATGGAATAGGACGCTTAGACATCGTAGAAAATCGTTTTGTAGGAATGAAATCCAGGGGAGCCTACGAAACTCCCGGTGGTACCGTAATGTTGAAAGCTCATAGAGCGATTGAAAGCCTAACCTTAGATAGAGAAGTTGCTCATCTTAAAGACGAACTGATGCCTAGATACGCGAGCCTTATCTACAACGGGTTTTGGTGGAGTCCGGAAAGGACAATGCTTCAAACTGCCATAGACCATAGCCAACTCCATGTAAATGGAGAAGTCAGGCTCAAACTTTTCAAAGGCAATGTAGATGTCGTAGGTAGAAAAAGCGGAGATTCACTATTTGATGAGAAGGTAGCGACATTTGAAGAAGATGACGGAGCATATGACCAATCAGAAGCAGAAGGGTTTATTAAACTCAACGCACTCCGTTTACGAACACTAGCTTCAAAAAGAACTGGGAAATAGAGCCGAGATGAAATTTGGAAAGAAGAATATGAAAGAAGAAAACCAAAAGGAAGGACAACCGCTATGGCACGGGAGGATCAAAGAACCTTCCGCCGATGCGCTACAGAGACTCAACACAAGCATCTCATTTGATATTCGTTTGTATAAAGAAGATATATTTGCTTCCAAAATACACGCGGAGATGCTGAAAAATGCCGGCATCTTTAATGATGAAGAACTCAAAGAGGTCATCGACGCCCTTTGCTTGGTCGAGGCACAAATCGAGACCGGAGAAATCCAAATTCTTCCAACAGATGAGGACATCCATACATTGGTGGAACGAAAAGTAACTGAGATCACTGATGCAGGAGCGCGCTTACACACTGGTCGAAGCAGAAATGATCAGGTAGCCACAGATTTGCGATTATGGACAAAAAAAACAATCACCGAAATATTGGGTCTTCTCGTTACTTTCCAAGAAATGCTATTAGAGAAAGCTATTTCTGCCGGAGAAACAATGATGCCCGGTTACACGCACCTGCAACAAGCACAACCAGTACCGCTTGCACATCATCTCCTTGCGCATGGATGGGCAATATCAAGAGACTCTGAAAGATTTATAGAAACAAGAGAACGCATGGACGTATCTCCTTTAGGTGCCGGAGCGCTAGCGGGTTCATCGCTTCCCCTAGATGTCAGGTCGGTTGCACAGGGACTTGATTTCGCTGAAGTGTTTAATAACAGCCTTGATGCTGTGTCCGATCGCGATTTCGTAGCTGACGCTCTATACGCAATGACCATCCTTGGAATACACCTCTCAAGAATCGGAGAAGAAATAATTTTATGGGCATCAAGCGAGTTCAAATTCGTTGACCTTGCCGGAGCGTATTCAACTGGGTCATCAATGATGCCACAAAAAAAGAATCCAGATATAGCGGAGCTCGCCAGAGGCAAATCGGGCCGCCTCATAGGCGACCTAACAGGTTTCCTCAGCACCCTTAAAGGAGTCCCACTTGCATATAACAAAGATCTTCAAGAAGATAAAGAAGCGTTGTTTGATGCAGCAGATACAATCTTGAACCTACTTCCAGCAATGCACGGAATGCTAGAGACTGCAACGTTCAATGCTGAAAGGATGAATGACCTAGCCTCATCCCCATTTATGGCGACAACAGATCTTGCTGAAATGATGGTTCAAAATGGGATGCCATTCCGTGAAGCGCATTCAGTTGTTGCGGGTTTAGTCCAAAAATCCATCTCCGAAGGTAAAGATTTCGCAGAGCTCATTGCTGAACACAAATTACTTGGACCTGAGGCAACTAACCTCTTGGAGTTGGATTCAATCGCATCGAATAAGAAAACACATGGGGCTGGAGGCATCATCCAATTGGGACAACAAATGGAAGATTTCCAAGAGAACATCACTAAAAATAAAGAAGCGATATGAGCTATTGCCACGAAGTTCGAGTCAGGTACGTTGACTGTGACATGCAAGGCGTTGTCTACAATGCCCATTATTTAACTTTTATTGATGATGCATTTGATTGTTGGCTCCGTGAAATTGACATGAATTTTGAAGAAAAATTCGGTAGCGAAGTTATGTTGAAACAGGCATCTATCGTTTGGGAAAGCCCAGTTAAATTCAGCGAAACATTAGATATAGAATGTAAAATTATTCGTTGGGGGAATACTAGTTTCGATGGGTTTTTCGTAGGTTCTGTAAATTCAAGAAAAACTTTTGAAGCGACAGTCACCTACGTATGTGTTGACCATGTAAATTATGGACCGATTAAAATCCCGACTTTTTTGAAAGAACACTTACAAAGGAAAGCGTGAACCAGTTGAGTGGCCATGGTTGATCTGCAACCCATAAATATAGAGCCCGGTCTTCCAGGTTCTATGTCAGTTGCAATATCTGAAATAAAATCCGTTCTTTCAACAAGCAACACATCTAACGAAACTCGACATGAAATCTTGGATTTCATCCAAGAACACCCTGACGCGCTATATCGGTCTTGTATCGACGGGCATTTAACCGGTTCTGCGGCAATAGTGGACCATACAGGGGAACATTTACTTGTAATGCTGCACAAAAAGTTACAAATTTGGCTGCAGCCCGGAGGTCATGCAGATGGTGATGGACTTCTCTCCCGAGTCGCTCTTCAAGAGGCGAGTGAAGAATCTGGGATAGAGGGGCTTCAACTTTTTGGACCCGGAATTGATTGCGACATCCACGTAATTCCATCGAGAGGGGCAGACCCGGAACATCTTCATCTAGACACCCGCTACCTGATTCGAGCTCCGGAAGGGAGCAAGTTTAAAAAAAATCATGAGAGTATAGAACTTCGTTGGGTGACCCAAAGAGAACTTCTCTCGCTGACAGATGAGGAAAGTACTCTCCGATTGGCAAAGGTTGCCATTGCGGCAGCGAATGAATCCTTTATCATCTAACCTCTTACGGGTCGGTTGGCGATTCAACGTAACTGTCTTTCTTTGATTGCTATAAGAAATGGTTTATCCAAGTAGTATGTGCGTATGATTCGCAGAACGATAAATGGCTAAGACATGAAGATTCCGAGCGCGCTGTCAATAGCGAAACTAGGTGTACTGGTTTATGTTTTATTTTTGGTAGCTTCCTGCGGAGGTGGTGGTCTCATAACTGATGAAATAAGTGAACCTACGACTACAACCCAAGAAGGTCCCAACAGTTCTGTTGAAGAGCCAACAACCGCTGCTGTAGAGGAACAGCAAACAACAAATCAAATAAGTTTCAAAAACAAAATAATGCCTATCATTGAGTCCTCTTGTGCTCGTTGCCACACTGGGATTGGACCCGGCACTCCGCACGCATTATTCGAAACAGCTGCAGACATTTCAGCAAATGCTTTCGCAGTCGCCGCAGTAGTAGAAGCTGGGATCATGCCACCGTGGCCAGCATCAGATTTAAGTGTTGGATTCCGTCATGATTGGAGTTTGAGCCAAGAAGAGAAAGAACTGGTAGCTGAATGGACAAGATCAGGAGGAGCGGTAGACATTGACCCAGCAACAAAAGTTATTGCTTCAGAAGGCGTCAATCACCTCGTTACATATGATCAAGAATTATTTCCTCACGGGAACTATGACGGTGAAAAAGGACAGGTAGATGAATACCGCTGTTTCATTTACGATCCCGAATTAACAGAGCGTAAATACCTAACCGGATACGAGTTCGTTCCAGATCAAATAGAGATAGTGCATCACTTGGTTGGATACCGTATGCCTAGCGAACTGCGTGCAGCAGCAGAACAGAAAAATTATTCAGATGGCCAAGGGGGATGGAGTTGCTTTGGCGGGACCGGTCTTGGTGGAGATCAAATTGGGACTTTAAACCAGATGATTACCGTATGGGGTCCAGGAACAGGCGCTATCGAGTACGAAGAAGGACTGGGATTACTTATGGAATCCGGTGATTTTTTCGTAATGCAAATTCATTATCATTATGACGTAGAAGCTCCTGCAGATAATTCAACCTTCCGCACCCAATGGAGTTCTGACGAAACCATTCAGCCCGTAGAACTCATTCAATATTTTGCACCAGCAGAAATACCCTGCTCCACAAACGAAACTGGCCTGCTATGTGACAGGAATACGAGTATCAACGACCGCCTCGGAAGTTATGAAGGAGAAGGTGTCCAAGCTAACATGGTACTTAACATGTGTGGGTACACCCCTGAAGATTTCGCTCACATGACCGACGGTATCGCCTCATCAACTTGTGACCAATCCGCAAGATTTACAGGATCTATAGTGTCTGTTCTCGGCCACCAACACAACATGGGAACTTCTTTCAGAATGACTCTGAACCCAGATACTCCTGAAGAAAAAATTCTTCTAGATATACCCAAATGGGATTTTGAATGGCAATTCGCTTACTTCCCAACAGAGCGAATAGGGATACGGGCGAATGACGTAATTCGACTCGATTGCACATGGGACCGATCCCTTCGGCCACCCGATCTTGAACCCAGATATGTCGTATGGGCTGATGGAAGTGACGATGAAATGTGCTTTGCTATTATCATGGGTAACAGAACAAATCAAAAAGAAGAGTAACCGATATGATACCGAAAATAATTAGTGCCGATGACCATGTAATAGAGCCACCGAATGTCTGGCAAGATAGGGTCCCTTCCAAATACAAAGAAGCAGCTCCCAAAATAGTTATTGCACCACAAGGTGAAATGTTTTTAAACGATGGTGTTTGGGTCGAAACTCCAGGGACAGGAGAAAAGATGGCTTCCTGGTGGCATTTCGAAAACAAGCGCTACCAAATAAAACAAATGGTCGCATGTCCGGGCATCCCTCCAGAAGAAGTCACTATGGAAGGGGTTACCTACGATGACATAGCAGATGGTTGCTATGACCCTAAAGCAAGGCTCGCTGATATGGATATCAATCATGTTGAAGCTTCACTTTGTTTCCCAAACTACCCAAGATTCTGTGGGCAACTATTTTCAGAAGCTGATGATCTAAATCTCGGATTACTTTGTGTGCGGGCTTACAACGACTGGATGATTGATGAGTGGTGCGGGGACAGTCAAGGGCGACTTATCCCACTATGCATAGTTCCGCTTTGGGACCCGAAACTAGCTGCCGAAGAAATCTACCGTGTAGCGCAACGTGGATGTCGAGCCGTTGCTTGGTCCGAACTGCCAGCATGGTTAGGGCGACCCGGATTACATGGTGACCACTGGGACCCGTTCTTTAGAGCATGCGAAGAAACCGGAACGGTGATTTGCATGCATATTGGGTCAGGGACCAAGACAGTCCAGACATCCCCCGAAGCCCCTACAGTAGTTACCGCTAACTTAATTGCATGCAACAGTATTGCTTCAATGATTGATTGGATATTCTCCGGGAAGTTTGACCAGTTTCCCAAACTCAAACTGCTTTACGCTGAAAGCCAAATTGGGTGGATTCCTTACTTTGTTGAAAGAGCCGATGATACTTGGCATACACATCAATGGGCTCAAGGTGAAAACAGAATCCCTAACCCACCATCTTCCTACTATAAGAAACATGTATATAGTTGTTTCTTCAAAGACACAGTAGGCATAGGTCTTATCGATAAAATAGGGGAAGATAATGTCCTATTCGAAACGGATTATCCTCACCAAGATGGAACTTTCCCCAAAACGCTTTCAATAGCTGAAGAATTGTTCGGCCACTTAGAACAAGAAACCATTAATAAGATCGCTAGAGGGAATGCCATTAAACTCTTTGATTTAGATTTTGCCTGACTAAAGGATGTTCCATGTCTGAAGAACTACAACCGACAGAACAACACGTTGAACAAGTCTGGGAAACACCCTCAAGGCCGGAAATTGTTGAACTCACCAAGACGCATGTACAAGCAATGGAAATGACCGACGACGACCTAGTTTGGGTTCAGGCCGGCATGCACCACGTCCTTTTGACTACTATCGGACGTAAATCAGGTAAGGAACACAAGGTTGCTCTTCCAACTTGGAAAGACCAGAACGGGAGACGGGTAGTAGTTGCGTCATTCGCCGGTGCTGACAAGAGTCCTTCATGGTTTATTAATCTTCGCGACAGGGAAGCTAACCCTCGAATATTATGTCAAGTCCAAGATGGAAAATTTTGGTCCGAGCCAGAAATCCTTGAGGGCGAGGAACGTGATTTTGTATGGAAGCAACTGTGTACGGATAGGGCGTGGTACGAGAACTATCAAAGTAGAACAGACCGACAAATTCCACTAGTTCGCTTACCAGAAACGCAGGCCATTGAAGACTAGGCTTCTAAATAGTCTTTTATCCCTTCTAACACTTTTGTCATATTAGCGGCAATTGAATTTAGCCGGTTATTGATAATTCGATCCTCTTTCTGGGGTTGCTGTTCAATTAGACGTGTTAACCCTGAAGGTCCTGGACCAAGCACAGCCTTATGACGGACCCGTGTCATGCTCCCTAAACTTTCAAGTTCAAATCTCCAACGCGCCCCAGGTAACGATGGATCACCTGTACACCAACCAAAAGCCTGACTTTCTTCATAAACGTCAATAGTGCACTGTGCCGACCATTCCCCAATATGCTCATTACTATTTTTCCCAGTAAAGGTGGAACCTAAACCTAAATGAGCGGAATTATCATCCCAATCTGCCGTGACAAACTCTTCAGAGAATCTTCCAGGAAAGTTGATATCGGTTACAATCTCCCAGGCGCTCTCCAAGGAACACTTCACATCAATCTCAACTGAAATACCTGGCCCATTTTCAAAGGAAATCGGATCAGTAGGTCCTAAAAGAAAAGTCCGCCCATATGAATTAAAATAAGTTATTTCTCTGGCTGGAGATCTTTTTGCTTTTGAAAATTCAGTTCCCTTTGTCCAAGCAACGGGAAACATTGCGATCTCAGTTATTCCACTTGGTATTCCCAAAACCTCTTTGAGCTCATCTTGTTCGCTAAGGATCGCAGTCGTCCAAGCAGTACCTAAGCCTCGAGCGCGAAGGGCAAGGCAGAAACTCCAAGCACTTTGAATAACTGAGTCAAAAAGTCCTGGGCGTCCTGAATTATCATGAATTCCAATTATTGCAGGGATAACAATTGCTGGAGATTTCGCTAAATTCTCAGCCAAATGAGCAGCTGATGTCATCATCCTTTCATTAGGGTGTCCAGTCCCGGTTAAGGAGTCCCGCGCTTTGATCATCCATTTTCCAGCTGAGGCGAGATAAAGGTCAGCAATTTTTTCTTTCTGTGCCCTTTCAGTTATTACTATCCATCTTCGACTCCCTAAGTTTCCACCCGTAGGGCCTTGCTCAGCTATATCAATGCAATCCAGAATTATCTGCATATCAACTTCACGATCGAAATCAAGTCTTAAACGTACGGAGCGCGTCGTCGAAAGAACGTAATCAATTGAAGGAATATCAATCTCCATCCACATGTTTTAGCATCATCTGACCCTTGGCAGGAATCAGAGCGGCATTTCACGGCATACTAGAAACGTGTTTTCTTTGCCAATAGAAAGAATTTTTGAACCAGAATTAACCGAAATTAATCGGTTGCCGATCCGAATTCCGATCTTGCCTTACGACAGCATTGAAAAAGCAAGAGAAGGAAACCCAACATCAAAACGGGTGTGTTTAGATGGCCAATGGAATTTTCAATTGGTGTCGTCCCCATCGGAAGCTCCGAAAGAATGGGTAAATAAAGACTTCGATGATAGTTCTTGGGAACTAATAAAAGTACCGGGGGCTTGGACTAGGCAAGATAAAGCAGACCTTCCTCATTACACAAATATTGTCATGCCATGGGAAGGACTTGAACCGCCGGAAATACCTGAGATTAACCCCACTGGCTTATATCGAACCCGCTTCGACATGCCTCGTGGTTGGGGCGGGACGCGAATTACGATCCAAATAGAAAGCGCTGAAAGCGCACTACTCCTCTGGTGCAATGGATCATTCGTCGGCTTAGGAAAGGACAGTCGGCTTCCAAGTGAATTTGATCTAACAGAATTCCTACAAGACCAAGGAAACTCAATATCGCTCATGGTTCCACGTTGGAGCGACGGCACATGGATCGAAGACCAAGACCATTGGTTCCACGGGGGTATACACCGATCGGTTTTTCTTGAATCAAGAGAATCAATCCATATTCGAGATCTTCACGTTCACGCAGATTACGAAAGAGAAGAAGGAATACTTTCCGCAACATGTTTTATATCTCAACCCTGCGAAGGCTGGTCAATTGCAGCCAGACTGGAAACACTCAATGGGGATTTAATTCAAGAAACAAACGACATCACCATTACGTCAAAGAATGCAGGTTCACCTCTGGAGGAATTGCTTGAGGCATATCAATACAGTGGGCTTCAAAGCAAAATTTTATTCAATTCGCTTGATGTCACTCCATGGTCAAGTGAGAAACCAACTTTGTACTTACTACTTGTCTCTCTGATTGATTCGAGTGGGGAATGCCGTGAAGTCGTTCAAGAGAAGGTCGGTTTCCGCAAAATAGAAATTTGCTCCAACGAACTACGAATTAATGGGAAACCTATCATTCTTCTTGGCGTTAACAGGCACGACCACCACCCTGTCACTGGAAAAACGCTTACTAAAGAAGAAATGAAATCTGAATTACTCACAATGAAACTAAACAACATCAATGCGATCAGAACAGCGCATTACCCAAACGATCACCGCCTCCTTGAATTATGTGACGAGCTAGGCCTCTACGTCGTTAATGAAGCGAATTGTGAATCCCATGCCCGACTACGCTCCCTAGCCCTAGACCCTAGATACCACCACGCCATTGAGGAACGCACTAAACGTATGGTCGGTAGAGACCGGAACCATCCCTCCATTATCGGATGGTCTTTAGGAAATGAATCTGGATTCGGACCAGCACATGTCTCAACTGCTGGATGGGTCCGCAAAAGTGATCCAACACGGTTTATACAATATGAAGGAGCTTTAGAACATAGATTTTCACTTAACGAAAAAAATGGTTTTAAAAACAGTTGCTCAGCTCCTAGCAATCTAGAGCGATTCACAACTGACATTGTCTGCCCTATGTATACCCCCATTGACGTCCTTAGGGACTGGGCTAGATGGGCGGAAGAAAACGAAGATGATGACCGCCCATTGATATTGTGCGAATACTCGCATGCAATGGGTAATTCAAATGGATCTTTGGAAAAGTATGTCCAAACATTCCATGAATACCACGCTCTGGCAGGCGGTTTCATCTGGGACTGGAAAGACCAAGGACTATTAGAAACAGATAGTCATGGGCGGACGTACTGGGCGTACGGCGGTCATTTCGGAGATACACCCAACGATGCAAATTTTTGTATAAACGGTTTAACAGGTCCGGATGGGACGCCACATCCAGCTCTGTATGAATATGCCTGGGCGGCAAGACCAGTCGTTGTAGAAAAAATAGATCAGATGAACGTATCAGTAACTAACAGGAGAAATTTTTCAGATACGAGTGACTTGTGTTGTGAATGGGAAATCCAAACCAATGGAGAAACAGTTGAAGCAGGGGAGTGGGAAATGGTCATTTCGCCCGGCCACAGTAAAGAAGTCGCAATTCCACGATTCTCGCGCCGCAAACAGAAAGGAGATATCTTTTTGCAGTTGAAATGGCGCTTGAAGAAAACAAACCCTTGGGCACCTGAAGGACACATTGTTGCCTGGGACCAAATTCAGCTCAAAGAGAAAAAAACTATTCCTATGCCCCGAACACAGAAGAACCAACGATTACGAGTAATGAACGGCAATGTGATTGAGAGTGGCCCTTTTGTTCTTACGCTTCCGTCGGTTGACAATAATGGGTCGATTTCATTCAACGGAACAGAAATTTTCACATCATTCCCCACAGCATCCTTTTGGCGTCCACCAACAGATAATGATGGTGTCAAACAAGGATGGATGTCTGAGGTTTCTGGAGTCAGGCGCTCATGGATCAAAAAGGGACTTCACGCATTAGATGTGCTTTATGGCGAAACAAAAGTTGGTATTTCTGAAGGCGACGTTTGTATAGTAATGGAGTCAGAATATATGGGAACTAATGCAAAAGCTTTGCATAAATGCACAGTACGAATACGTGGGTCCAAAATCTATTTTGATGAAACAATTCATATTCCAGAGGACTGGTCAGACATTGCTAGGGTTGGTATTCGCTTTGAAATGCCGAAGCAATACAACGCCCTTGAATGGTTTGGATGTGGCCCACATGAATCATATCCTGACAGGTATAAATCGCAGATGATTCAGAAATGGGAATCATCTGTTAAAAATCAATTCCACCCTTACGTGGTTCCGCAAGAAACTGGGGCCCATCAACATACGAGATGGTTCAGGCTTTCTGATCCACACAACAATCACATCAAATTCGACCTCTTGAAATCAGGTTCCTTTTCAGCAAAACTCCATCATGATGCTGACCTAACTTTGGCAACAAAAATTTCAGAACTAAGTGAGCGCAGCACCATAGAAGTCCATATTGATAATGCATTGAGAGGGTTAGGAACTGGTGCATGTGGCC